>Ga0126307_10000006_pt1 | contig 136078 bp, 141 predicted proteins | sample Plot28_FD_89955 | JGI IMG/M metagenome (GOLD analysis project Ga0126307, IMG submission 89955) | Serpentine soil microbial communities from UC McLaughlin Reserve, CA, USA - Plot28 | ecosystem: Environmental > Terrestrial > Soil > Grasslands | place: USA: UC McLaughlin Reserve, Lake County... | reverse complement strand
CGTCGGGAGGCGCGGTCAGGCGTGGGTGCGCGCCTCGGCGAGGGTCCGCCGGACCTCGTCGTCGGTCGTCTCGCCGAAGTCCTGGTAGCCCTGACCGACCGCCCGGAACCCGCTCGGAGCCCACAGGCAGACGACGTCGCCGGCCTCCGTGGTCAGCGTCTCCAGGGCCGTAGGGGAGGCGATCGGCACCGCGACGGTCAGCCGGGCGGGGTCCTGGCGGCGGACGGCGACGACCGCGGCGCGCATCGTGGCGCCGGTGGCCAGGCCGTCGTCGACGAGGACGACCGGCCGCCCGCCGACCGCCAGGGCCGGCCGGCCGCCGCGGTAGGCGGCCTCGCGGCGGCGCAGCTCGAGCAGCTCCCTCCGGCGGACCTCGTCGAAGGTCTCCTCGTCGACGCGGGCCGCGTCGAGCACGGTGCCCACCCGCACCGTCTCCACGGCATCCCCGACCGCGGCGATCGCGCCCATCGCGAGCTCCGGCTGCCAGGGCAGTCCGAGCTTGCGGACGACGAGGACGTCGAGGGGGGCACCCAGGGCGGCGGCCACCTCGGCCGCCACGACGACGCCGCCGCGGGGCAGGCCGAGGACGACCGTGCCGGAGACGTTCCCGGCCTCGGTCGCCAGCCGGGCGCCCAGGGCGCGGCCGGCCGCCCGGCGATCGGCGAACCGCTGCGGGAACATGCCCGGAGCCGTACGGCGGCCGCTAGAGCGGCTCGGGCGCCGGCGCCGGGGGTGGCGCGACCGGATCGGTGGGATCGGGGGTCGGGTACGGCGCGGGGATCGGCGGCGGGGTGGGGTCCGTGGGCGACGGGACCGGTGCCGGAGGTCCCGGAGGGGGCGGCGGGGTCGTCATGGACCGACGCTAGTAGAAGGACCCCGTCCTTCCCACCCCTCGCAGGCTCGGGGCAGGCCCCGGGACGGGGCCGCCGTGGAGCGCTCGGCGCCGATCACCCGGCGGGCGCGGTGCAGCGCGACGACCCCGCCGGTGAGGTTCTGCCAGGCGACCTCGTCCCAGCCGGCCTTCTGGATGCGCGCGGCCAGCGCGGACTGGTCGGGCCAGGCCCGGATGGACTCCGCCAGGTAGACGTAGGCCTCCGGATTGCTGCTGACCGCGCGCGCGATCCGGGGCAGCGCCTTCATCAGGTACTCGGTGTAGACGGTGCGGAACGGCGTCCAGGTGGGGCTGGAGAACTCGCAGACCACCAGGGTTCCGCCCGGCCGGGTCACCCGGCGGAACTCCCGCAGCGCGGCGTCGGGGTCGGCGACGTTGCGCAGGCCGAAGGAGATGACCACGCCGTCGACGCTCTCGTCGGCGAGGGGCAGCGCCATCGCGTCGCCGGCCACCTTGGGCACGGGGCGCGACGCCCCTGCCCGCAGCATCCCCTGGGAGAAGTCGCAGGCGATCGCGTAGGCACCCGCGGCGGCGAGCTCGATCGTGGACACCGCCGTGCCGGCGGCGACGTCGAGGACGGTCTGGCCCGGCCGGGCACCGAGTGCCGCCCGGGTCGCCCGGCGCCAGGAGGCATCCCGGCCGCCGGAGAGCACCGTGTTGGTCAGGTCGTAGCGGCGCGCGACGCGATCGAACATGGCGGCGACGTCGGCCGGCCGCTTGTCCAGACCGGCCCGCGTACCGCCGGTGTGTGCGTCGTCTCGCCGGTCTCCCACAGCGGCGACGCTACAAGCCCTCCTACGCTGGGACCGTGACCGCGGCCGCCCTGACCTCCCCGGCGGCCCTCGCGCGCACCGTCACGACCGTCCGCACCGGCGATCCCGGTGCGCTCCTCGACCGGCTCCCCACCGGGAACGCCCTGTCGTGGGTGCGCCACGGCGAGGGCCTCGTGGGCTGGGGTGAGGCAGCCCGGCTGGAGGTCAGCGGACCCGGAGCGCTGGCCGAGGCCGCCGGCTGGTGGGCCGACGTCATGGCCGACCTCGACGTGCACGACGAGATCGGGACCGCGGGCTCCGGTCCGGTCCTCTTCGCGAGCATCGCGTTCGACCCGGCCGCCGGGACGTCGGTGTTCGTCGTCCCCGAGATCACCGTCGGCCGGCGGAACGGCGTCGGCTGGGTGACCACGGTCGGCGACCTCGACCCCCGGGACGTCGCTGACCGACCCGGCTCCGCGCCGGGCGACGCTCCCCCGCTGCGGCTGCGGTACGCCGACGGGGCCCTCGACCCGGCCACCTGGTCGGCCGCCGTCGCCACCGCGGTCGAGCGGATCGGCAGCGGCGAGCTCGCCAAGGTCGTCCTGGCCCGCGACCTGCTGGTCTCGGCCGACGTCCCCCTGGACCCGCGGCTCCTGCTCCGCCGGCTGGCCGACCGCTTCCCCGACTGCTGGACCTTCGCCGTCGACGGGCTGCTCGGCGCGACGCCGGAGCTGCTGTTGCGCCGCAGCGGCCGGCAGCTGAGCGCCCGGGTCCTCGCCGGCACGGCGCCGCGCGGCGCCGGTGCCGACGACGAGCGGCTGGCGGCTGCCCTCCTCGGGTCGGCCAAGGACCGCGCCGAGCACGCGCTGGCCGTCGATTCCTTCGTCCGCGCTCTGCAGCCCTACTGCACCGAGCTCGAGGCCCCGGACGAGCCCGGCCTGCTCACCCTCGCCAACGTGCGCCACCTGGCCAGCGACGTGACCGGCACCCAGCGCCGTAGGGGCGCCAGGGGTCGCGCGGACCTGTTGGAACTGGTGGGCGCAGTGCACCCCACGGCCGCGGTGTGCGGCACGCCCACCGAGGACGCGGCAGCGGTGATCGCCGAGCTCGAGGGCATGGACCGCGGCCGCTACGCCGGACCGGTCGGCTGGATCGACGCCCGGGGCGACGGCGAGTTCGGCCTGGCGCTGCGCTGCGCGGAACTGGTGGGCGAGGACGGCGCCCGGCTGTTCGCCGGGTGCGGCATCGTGGCCGGTTCCGACCCGGCCGCGGAGCTGGCCGAGACGCAGTCGAAGTTCGCCGCGTTCCAGGCCGCTCTGGAGGGCTGACCCGGGGTCCGTGACGGACCGGTCCCGGACGCATCCCGGTGGTGCCCCCGGGAACCCGGGGACACCGCCGTGGGTGCGTGCGCGTGCGGTGGAGCGAGCGCTCAGAAGCGGGTGTCGCCGTGGACGTCGAGGCAGTTGTTGTGCCGCTTGCTCTCGTTGTCGGGGTCGCACTCGAACATCGGGGCCCTGCCGTGCTCGAGGAGAACGAACGCGTCCGGGCCGTTGCCGCCGTCGCGGATGACGACGGAGTCGCTCGGCGCCGCGGAGGCGGCGGGGGCGACCACGACGCTGCCGATGGCGGCGGCGCCGGCGATGGTCAGGGTCAGGGCGAAGCGGCGTGCGGTACCAGCGATCGTGCTGCTCATGTCGGGTCTCCTTGACTGGCCGGATCCCAGTGACCCGGTGACAGGACCGACGATCCGGGACCTTCCGCACGGCTCCCGCGAGGGAACCGCAAGAAAGGCGCAAGGACCGCCGCCTGGCGGATCGATGGGACTGACCGGTTCAGGACCGGGTGGATCCCGGTGACGAGGACGACGATGCGGGGCCTTCCGCAACGCACCCGCCAGGGAGCCGCAAGAAGGACGCAAGCTCAGCGGGGCCGACCCAGGGCACGCGCGGCGGCGGCCCGCAGCTCCCCGGCCAGCGCGGCCTCGGCCCGCTGGTCGGACCGGACGACCACCACCCGCGGGCCACCCAGCGCGAGGGCGGTCTCCAGCTCAGCGGCCGCCCCCACCCGGGTCGCCGGCCAGCCCAGCGCCTCCGCGACCGCAACCAGGTCGCGGCCGTGCGGCGTCCCGAACACCCGCCGGTAGTCGGCCGCGTGCCGCTCCTCCCCCGGCTCCAGCTGGGCGAAGATGCCACCTCCGTCGTTGTCCGGGACCACCACCGTCAGATCCGGTGGCCGCTCCCCCTCGCCGAGCAGCAGGCCGGTGAGGTCGTGCAGGAACGTCAGGTCGCCCAGCAGGGCGAACGCGGGCCCGCCGTGCACCAGAGCGGCGCCGACGGCGGTGGAGATCGTGCCGTCGATCCCGGCCACGCCGCGGTTGGCCAGCACGGTCAGGTCGTGCCGGGGCACCGCCAGCCGGTCGACGTCGCGCACGGGGGTCGAGGAGCCGAGCACCAGCAGCCCTCCGGCCGGCAGCGCGGCCACCAGGTCGCGGGCCAGGCGCGCGGCGGTCAGCACCGGCGAGCCGTCGAGCACCGCGTCGACGGCCGCGCCCACCCGGTCCGCCGCCCCCTGCCAGGCGGCGAACCACTCTTCGCGGCCGTCCGCCGACCGTCGGGAGTACTCCGCCAGCTCGGCGACGGACCGGACCACCCGGCCGCTCGACCGCGCGGCGTCTGCCCACCGCGGGGAGGCCACGACGGTCTGGACCCGCACCGACGGATCGGCCAGGAGCGCGGTCACCGGCCGGGAGAGGGTCGGCCGGCCGACGACGACGACGCGCTCCGGGCGGTGGGCCGCCGGCCAGTCCCCGGCGCCCAGCAGCAGGGCGCCGGCGCGGAGGTTCCCGTGCGCGCCCCAGACCCCGCTGCTCGGCTCGGCGATCAGTGGCCAGCCGCACCGGTCCGCCAGCTCCGACGCGTCCCGGGCCGCCGCGGGCGCCCCGTCCCCGACGACGACCAGCGTGCGTCCCCCGTCGGCGTCGGCCGCGCCGTGGGCGGGCCCAGCAGGCGGTGCGGCGGCGGTCCACGGCGCGCAGTCCGGCCGCCCCGCCCAGGGGCCGTCGAGCGGGGGCGGTTCCTCGGCGGGCAGCAGCGGCTCGCGCAGCGCCAGGTTGAGGTGCACCGGCCCGGGGTCGGCCGACACCGCCCCCTGGGCGGCCAGCACCGCCCGGGCGACCAGCGAGCGCCAGTAGCGGTTCTGCGCGGCCTCGCGGCCGGGCTCCGGCGCGGCCACGTCGGCCGCCCAGCGGACCGCGCCCCCGTACAGGCCGACCTGGTCGATGGTCTGGTTCGCGCCGGTCCCGCGCAGCTCGGGCGGGCGGTCGGCGGTGAGCGCCAGCAGGGGGATCCCGCTCGCGTCGGCCTCCAGCACCGCGGCGTGCAGGTGCGCCGCCGCCGTCCCCGACGTGGTGAGCACCGGCACCGGACGCCCGGACGCCTTGGCCAGCCCCAGCGCGAGGAAGGCCGCCGTCCGCTCGTCGATCCGCACGTGCAGCCGCAGCCGGCCGGCCCGCTCGGCGGCGGCCAGGGCGAGCGCCACCGGCGCCGAGCGCGAGCCCGGCGCCAGCACGGCATCGGTGACGCCCCCGCGCAGCAGCTCGTCGACGAGGACGCGGGCGAAGGCGGTCGCCGGGTTCACGGGGAGGTCACCGCGGCGAGCCGGGCGCCCCAGCGGGCCTCGGTCACCGGGTCGGCGGCGAGGTCGTCGATCCGGTCGGGCTCCGGGCGGACGACGGGCAGCGCGCCGTCGACCGGGAGCAGCGGCGTGCTGGACACGTCGTCGGCGAGCAGCGCGACGGTGGCCAGCCCGCAGGCGAACGGCAGCTCCGGCAGCGCGGCGGCCAGCGCCACCCCGGCCGCGATGCCGACCGACGTCTCCAGCGCCGACGACACGACGCAGGGCAGCCCGTGGGCGTCGGCGATGCGGAGCGCGGCCCGGACCCCGCCGAGCGGCTGCACCTTGAGGACGACGACGTCGCACGCCTCGCGCAGGTCCACCGCGAGCGGGTCCGCCGAGCGCCGCACCACCTCGTCGGCGGCGATCCGCACGTCGATCCGCCGGCGCAGCGCCGCCAGCTCCGCCACCGACGCGCACGGCTGCTCGACGTACTCCAGCCCGAACCGGTCGAGCTCGCGGATGCGGGTGACGGCCGTGTCGACGTCCCAGGCGGCGTTGGCGTCGACCCGCACCGCACCGGACGGCCCGAGGGCGTCGCGGACCGCCTCCACGCGGGCCAGGTCGTCGCCCGCGGTCTGCCCGGGCTCGGCCACCTTGACCTTCGCGGTGCGGCAGCCCGACGCGCTCACCAGCGCGCGGGCGCGGTCCGGGCCAACCGCCGGCACGGTGACGTTGACCGGCACCGACGCCCGCACCGGTGCCGGCCAGCCGGCGACCGCGGCCTCCTCCGCGGCCGCCCACCACCGCCGGCTCTCGGCCACGTCGTAGTCCCAGAACGGCGAGAACTCGCCCCAGCCGGCCGGGCCGCGCACCAGGACGCCGTCGCGGACGTCGATGCCCCGGAAGCGGGTGCGCAGCGGCACGCGGTAGACCCGCGCCGGGAGCGCCGGCCCGGCGGAGGCGGGGATCACGATCGAAGCCTAATTCGCCGGAGCCGTAGGCTTGCCGCTCGTGGCCAGGCACCTCTCGCTCGTGCCCGCACCCGATCCCGCGGCCGACGGCTACGAGGAGGCAGTCCTCGGCACACTGCTCCCGGCGCTCAGCGCCGCCCTCGCCGGCACCGCGCCGCTCGCCGTCCTCCCCGCCGGTCCCGCCGCCCTCGTCGAGGCCGCCCGCGGCCTGCTCCGCCCCGGGGAGCCGCTCGAACCCGGCACCGATCTCGTGATCGTCACCTCCGGCTCGACCGGCCGCGGCCGGGCCGTGCTGCTCCCCGCGTCGGCGCTGCACGCCTCCGGCACGGCCACGCACGAGCGGCTGGGCGGCGCGGGCAGCTGGCTGCTGACCCTGCCGGTGACCGCGATCGCCGGGGTGCAGGTCCTGTGTCGCAGCGTCCTCGCCGGCACCCGCCCGACCGTCCTCGGACCGGGCGAGCCGCTGTCCGCGGCGCTGGACCGCATGCCCGGGGGCCGCCGGTACACCTCCCTCGTGCCGACCCAGCTCCGCCGCCGGCTCGACGCCGAACCCGACGCGCTGCGCGCCTTCGACGCCATCCTGGTCGGCGGCTACGCCGTGGACGCGTCGCTGCTGGCCCGGGCGCGCGAGGCCGGGGTGGCCGTCGTGACCACCTACGGGATGACGGAGACGGCAGGTGGCTGCGTCTACGACGGGAGGCCGCTCGACGGCGTCGAGGTGCGGGTCGTGGACGGCGGCGTCGAGCTGGCCGGCCCGGGGCTCGCGCTCGGCTACCGCGGCGACCCGGAGGGCACGGCCGAGGCCTTCCGCGACGGCTGGTTCGCCACGCAGGACGCGGGCAGCATCGGACCCGACGGACGCCTCACCGTCACCGGACGACGGGACGACGTCGTCATCTCCGGCGGTGTGAACGTCGCGCCCGCGGCCGTCGAGGCCGTCCTGCGCGAGCACCCGGCCGTCATCGACGCCGTCGTCTTCGGCCGTGCCGACGACGAGTGGGGGCAGCGGGTGGTGGCCGCCGTCGTCCCGGCGCCGGGCGCCGACCCCGGCCTGGCCGACCTCCGGCCGTGGGTGGCCGAGCGGCTGGGCGCGCCGGCCGCCCCGCGCGAACTGCACCTCGTCGACGCCGTCCCGCTGCTGCACACCGGCAAGCCCGACCGCCGGGGTGTGGCGGACGCCGTCCTGCACGGGCTCCGCTGACGTGGCGACCCCCGCCCAGTGGATCGCCGGGGCGCGCCCGCGCACCCTGCCCGCGGCCCTCGCGCCCGTCCTGGTCGGCACCGGCGTGGCCGCCGCGCTGGACGGATTCGCGCCGGGGGCGGCACTCCTGGCGCTCGTCGTCGCGCTGGCCCTGCAGGTCGCGGTGAACTACGCCAACGACTACTCCGACGGCCGGCGCGGCACCGACACCGACCGGGTGGGGCCGATGCGGCTGGTCGGCTCCGGGGCGGCGACGCCACGCCAGGTGCTGGTGGCCGCGCTGCTCGCGTTCGCCGTGGCCGGGGTGGCGGGTCTGCTGCTCGCGGCGCTGTCGAGCTGGTGGCTGGTCGCCGTCGGCGCGGTCTGCATGGCCGCCGCCTGGACCTACACCGGCGGGCCCCTGCCCTACGGCTACCGCGCCCTGGGGGAGGTCTTCGTCTTCGTGTTCTTCGGCCCGGTCGCCGTCGTCGGCACGACCTACGTGCAGACCGGCACCCTCCCGGGCCTGGCCTTCGTCGCGGCGGTGCCGGTCGGCCTGCTGATCGTCGCGATCCTCGTGGTCAACAACCTGCGCGACATCGAGGGCGACGCGGTCGCCGGCAAGCGGACCCTGGCGGTCCTGGTCGGCGACCACCGGACGCGGCTGCTGTTCGCCGGCCTCTTCGTCGTCGCCTTCGCCGTCGTGGCGGCGGTGGCGGTGGCCCGCCCGTGGGCAGCATCCGCGCTGCTCGCGACGCCCCTGGCGGTGCCTCCGGCACGTACCGTGCTCTCCGGCGGACGCGGACCGGCGCTGGTCGGCGCACTCCAGGGCACGGGCCTGCTCACCCTGGCCACCGGGGTGCTGCTGGCGGCGGGTCTCGCGCTGAGCGGATGACGGACGGCCCCATGGGAGGAGGAACGACATGGCCACCCCCGAGGAGCTGCTGACCGCGGTCGACGAGGTGATCTCGGACGGCGTGCGGCGCGGTCTCCTGCACAACGACGTCGAGGACGACGTCCTGGACGGCCGGCACATCACCGTGCACGGCCGCCGGCTGGTCAACTTCGGCTCCTGCTCCTACCTCGGGCTGGAGACCGAGCCGCGGATGAAGGCCGCCGTCCACGAGGCCGTCGACCGGTTCGGCACCCAGTTCTCCTCGTCGCGCACGTACGCCTCCGCGCCCCTCTACCGGACCGCCGAGGAGGAGCTCGCCGAGGTCTTCGGGCGCCCGGTGATCGTGGCTCCGTCGACGTCGGTGGGGCACATCGCGACCATGCCCACGCTGATGGGCAGCCGGGACACGCTGGTCCTCGACCACCAGGTGCACAACTCCCTGCAGACGGCGGCCACGCTGGTCCAGGCCGGCGGGGCACAGGTGGAGCTGATCCCGCACTGCGACCTGCGCGCGCTGGAGCGGCGCCTGGAGAAGGACCGCAGCCGCCGGGTCTGGTACGCCACCGACGGGCTCTACTCCATGTACGCCGATTTCTTCCCCGCCCGCGAGCTGGACGAGCTCGCCGCCCGCTACGACAACCTCTGGCTCTACGTCGACGACGCCCACTCGGCGTCGTGGACGGGCACCTACGGGCGCGGCTACGCCCTGGAGCGGCTGTCACCGGCGACGCTGGAGCGCACGGTGGTCGCCGTGTCGCTGAACAAGTCGTTCGCGGCCGCGGGCGGCGCGATCACGTTCCCCGACCCGGAGTCCCGCCGGCTGGTGGCCAGCGTCGGTGGGCCGCTGATCTTCTCCGGTCCCATCCAGCCGCCGATGCTCGGGGCGATCGTGGCCTCGGCCCGCTTCCACCGGTCCGCGGAGCTGCCGCCCCGGCAGGACCTGCTGCTGTCCCGGATCCGGCTGTTCAACCGGCTCGCCGCCGAGGCCGGGCTGCCGGCGGTGGCGGGATCGGAGGCGCCGATCCGGTTCGTCGGTGCGGGCGTGACCTCGGTTGCCTACCGGCTCACCGAACGGCTGCGCGGCGCCGGCTTCTTCGTCAACACCGCCGCGTTCCCCGCCGTCCCGGCCAAGCGGGGCGGCGCCCGCCTGGCGCTCACGACGCACCACACCGAGGACGACATCGCCGGGGTCGTGGCCGCCCTGGCCGAGCACCTCCCTCCCGCCATGGCCGAGGAGGGCGCGACGATCGAGGACCTGCGGCGCGCCTTCGCCCGTCAGCTTCGCGGGCGCACCGACATCCAGCCGGACCGGCCACCGGCCCCCCAGCCCGTCGTCCCGGCACCCCGGCCGGCCTCGGGGATCCTGCGGCTGGAGTCGGCGCGGTCGATCACCGAACTCGACCCGGCCGAGTGGGACAGGCTGCTCGGGCACCGCGGGACCTTCGACGCCGCGGCGCTGCGCACTCTGGAGGAGGTGTTCGCCGGCCGCGGGGTGGCCGGCCGCGACGAGGACGCCTGGGAGTTCTGCTACCTCGTCGTCCGGGACGAGGACGGGGTGCCCGTCGCCGCGACGTTCCTCACGACGGCGCTGTGGAAGGACGACATGCTCTCGCCTGCCCACGTGTCGCGGGAGGTGGAGCGGCGCCGCGCGGGGGACGCCGGTCCGCGGTTCCTCACCTCGCCCATGGTCGGGATGGGCTCCCTGCTGACCGAGGGCGAGCAGCTCTACCTCGACCGGTCCCGCGACTGGCAGGCGGCGCTCCGGATGATCCTGGCCGCGGCCCGGGTGGCCGAGGACTCCGCGGAGGCGGCGGCGGTGGTGCTGCGCGACCTGCCCGACGGGGACGACGAGCTGCACACCTTCCTGCTCGGGGAGGGGCTGATCCGCCTCCCGGTGGCGAACACCTGGGTGCGCGACCTGGACTTCACCGACGACGACGCGTTCCTCGCCGGCCTGACCCGCAAGCACCGGTACCACCAGCGCACGCGGGTCCTGGGACGGGAGGGGACCTTCGGCGTGCGGGTGGTCGACGGCGGCAGCCCCGAGGCGATCGCCCTGCCGGCGGTGGTCCGCGACCGCCTGTACGACCTCTACCGGGCGGTGCACGCGCGCGCGTTCGAGCTCAACGTGTTCCCGCTCCCCCGCCGGCTGGTCGACGCCGTCCTGGAGTCGCCCGGCTGGGAGGTGGTGCTGCTCTCCCTGGACGAGCACTCCGACGGCCCGGTGGCGTTCGCCGTCCAGCACGTCGGCGCGCAGCACGTGGCGCCGGTGTTCATCGGCCTGGACTACGACTACGTCGCCAGCCACGACAGCTACCAGCAGCTCCTGCTGCAGGCGCTGCGGTCCGGGCAGCGCCGCGGCGTCCAGGAGGTGCTGCTCGGGATGAGTGCGGATCTGCAGAAGGCCCGGTTCGGCGCCCAGCCGCGGAAGCACTGGGCCTACGTCCAGCCCACGGAGACCTACAACGCCGACGTGCTGGCCCAGCTCGCCGAGACGGTCCCGGCCGGCTGAGCCGGGCGGCGAACGGTCAGGCCGTGTCGCCGCTCAGCCGCGTGCGCAGGTCCTCCTTGGCCGCCCGCCGGGCGAGGCTGCGGGCGGCCAGTGCCTCGGTCAGCCGGTCCCGCGAGGGACGAAGCACGACGTAGGCCACGGGCAGCGAGAGCAGCAGGCCGAACAGCAGGCCCGACCAGAAGTCCATCCCGAGCATCCAGAGCAGCACGGTCAGCGCCGCGAAGATGCCGATCCGGCCGACCGTGTAGATCAGCAGCCAGGAGGCGATCCGCGGCGGCCGCGCCGGGCCGCCGTCCGGACCCGTCGGGGTCGCGCCGTCCCCGGGGGGAGTCTTCCCGCCGGTGCCGTTCTCAGCCATGACGGCCCTCCCACTTGGTCGAGAGCACGACCGTCGTGCGGGTGCGTGCCACTCCTCGGATCCGGTTCAACGCGTCGATGGTGGCCTCGAGTCCCGCTATGTCGGGGACGCGCACCTTCAGCACGTAGCCCTCGCTCCCGGCGACCCGCCAGCAGTCCTCGACGGCGGGCAGGGCCCGCAGCCCCTCCTCGACGCCGGTGTCGTCGACGGCGTCGCTCTCGATGACGCTGATCAGCGCGGTGACGTCCAGCCCGACGGACGCGGGGTCGACCACGGCGCGGTAGCCGGTGATCACACCGGCCGCCTCCAGCTTCCCCACCCGCTCGTGCACCGCGGGCGACGACAGCCCCACCTTGCGCGCGAGCTCGGCGTAGCTGGCCCGCCCGTTGGCGCGCAGCAGGTCGATGAGCTGCCGGTCCACGGCGTCGATGGCGCGTTCTCCGTCCTGGGCCGGCCCGGTGCTCCCCGGGCCGCGAGGTCTGCGTGCCCCCGAGTATCGCTGCGGACGTACGCTGGGGTCCGACGAGGGGGTGGGCCCGTGGCGTTCCTGGTGGTGCTCGTGGTCGCGGTGGTGGTCGTCGTGCTGGTCATGCGCGCAGCGGCGGCTCCCGGACGTCCCGGCGGAGGGCTGGGAGGCCCGCGGGTGCCGCGCGCCCCGCGGCCGCAGGGGCCGGCCCGGCCCCTGGCCCCGGACGACGACCCGGAGTTCCTGCGCGAACTGGAGCGGCGCACGCGACGGGACGACGGCTCCCCCGCCTAGGGTCGGCTGCCCGGCCAGCCCACGCGGTCCCCACCGGACCGCGCGGGACCGGGCCACCCGAGCGGGCCCTGCGTCCCGGGCCTCGTCGTCGCGGACGTCATCGCGTCAGTTCAGGCCGGCGTAGCTGTGCAGGCCGGTCGAGACCATGTTCACGAAGAGCAGGTTGAAGATCATGACGGCCAGGCCGACGACGTTCACCCAGGCGGCCGGCCGGCCGCGCCAGCCCGCGGTCGTGCGGGCGTGCAGGTACGCCGCGTAGACGACCCAGGCGATGAACGCCCAGGTCTCCTTCGGGTCCCAGCCCCAGAACCGGCCCCAGGCGGCCTCGGCCCAGATCGCGCCGGCGATGACCGCGAAGGTCCAGATCGGGAAGCCGAACACCGCCGTCCGGTGCGCCACCCGGTCCAGCGCCGCGGCGGCCGGCAGCCGGGCGAGCACCCCCGTCGACGGGGCACCGCCGTCGGCCATCCGCGCCTCGTACCGGGACCGCACCAGGTACAGGACGCTGGCGATGCCGCTGACGAAGAAGATGCCGAAGCCGATGATCGCGGTGCTGACGTGGATGGCCAGCCAGCTCGACCGCAGCGCGGCGACCAGCGGCCCCGCCTCGGCGTAGAGGAACAGCCCGATCAGCACCAGGGCCAGGACGACGGGCGCGAGCACGAACAGCCCGATGTGCCGCAGCCCGGGCGCCCGGAACCCCACGATCACGAAGGCGACGACGGCGACGAACACGGTCGCCGTCGCGAACTCGTACATGTTGCCCCAGGGCAGGCGGTCGGTGGCCAGGCCCCGGGTGACCAGCACCGCCCCGTGTGCCGCGGCCGCGAGCACGGTCAGCCCCATGGCGACCGCACCCCAGCGCCGTCCGCGGGTGTCCTCCGCCGGGGCCTCGGCCGCCGGTGCGGGGGCGCCGGCGCCCACGAGCTCGGCGGACCGGACCGGCCGGCGGCCGAAGGCCAGCTGCGCGCAGAAGGCCACGACGGCGAGCGAGTACAGCGCCACGGCGACGGAGAACAGGCCGTCGGACAGCGCGGCCAGCGAGTCGGGAGTCACGCGGGGGGTCCTCCGGGTTCCGGTGCACGGGTTCGGGCGGCGAGCGCGGTCCGCAGGTCGTCGGTGAGGGCGGCGAACCGGGGTGCGCTCTCACCGCTGCCGCGCGTGAGCGAGGCGAGCGTCAGCACGGTACCGCCGCCGCCGGGGCCGGACGCCACCCGGGCGAAGACCCGCTCCCGGCGCAGCAGGAGCATGCCGAGCAGTCCGGCGAGCAGCGCGACGGCCGACCCGAGGACCCAGGCCTGGCCGGGGTCGTGCGAGTACTGGAGGGCGGCGAACTCCCGGTAGCCGGTGAACGCCACGGTGGTGCCGTCGGGCAGGGTCAGCGACTCCCCCACCGCCAGGTTCTCCGCGGCCACCCGCTCCAGGCGGCCCCGGTCGATCTGGGTGGCATCGAGGGAGTAGACCGACTGCGGGATGCCGGAGTCCAGCCCGAGGTAGCCCTGGTACACGACGACGGCCACCTGCGGCGCGAGCGGACGGGGGTCGACCGAGGTCAGGATGCCGCCCTGCACCAGGCCGGTCGGGGCGAAGAAGCCCTCGAGCGCGAGCTGATCGTCGCTGTCGCTCCCGAGGTCGGGCAGCTTGAGCGCGCCCTCGCTGGCCATCGTCGACTGGTCCGTGGGCAGGAACGGCACCGCGACGTCGGTGATGGCGGTCCCGTCGGGCCGGGTGACGCTGAACGTGGGGCTGAAGCCGTGGCCGGTGACGTAGACGCGGTCGCCGTCGACCCGCAGCGGCCCGTTGACGCCGATGGTGGTCGGCCGGCCGTCCTCACCCGGCGCCCCGTAGCGGATGTCGGCGGTGAACGACGCCGCCGTGAGGTTCTCCTCGTACTCGGCCCGGAAGTCGTCGAGGTCGACGCACAGCGGGCGCAGGTCGCCGCTGTCGACCAGGGGGCCGGCGGACCAGGTGTCGTACTGCTGGAAGGAGTTGCAGAAGCCCTGGCCCTCGGTGACCAGGATGCTGCCCTCGTAGCCCCACAGCTTCCCGCCGGCCAGGCCGAGCAGCAGCGCCACCAGCGACAGGTGGAACAGCAGGTTGCCGGTCTCCTTGAGGTGGCCCTTCTCCGCGGAGAGCTCCCCTTCGCTCCGGACGACGCGGAACCGGCGGACCCGCAGCTCCTCCTCGACGACGTCGAGTGCCTGCCCCGCGGGGAGGGTGCTCGGCAGCTCCCCGGAGTCGGGCAGCCGCAGCAGGTTCCGGGGAACGGGCGGCGGCGCCGCGCGCAGCGCCCGCGCGTGCTCGAGGGCCCGCGGCAGGACGCAGCCGATCAGCGAGATGAACAGCAGCAGGTAGACGGCCGCGAACCAGGGTGAGCTGAAGACGTCGAACAGGTAGAGCCGGTCGAGCAGGGGCGCCAGCGTCGGGTGGTCGGCGAAGTAGCCCCGGACGTTTGTCTGCGACAGCGAGCGCTGCGGCAGCAGCGACCCGGGGACGGCGGCCAGCGCCAGCAGGAAGAGCAGCACGATCGCGGTGCGCATCGCGGTCAGCCGGCGCCACCAGCGCAGCAGCAGACCGACGCCGCGGCGGGGAGCGGACGGACCGGGAGCCGAAACGGCAGGCCGGTCGAGCACCGTCACAGTGCCGACTCCCCGAAGCCGGTGGCGGCCAGCCAGGAGCGCAGCCACTGCATCATCTCGGTCCAGGCGCCGGTGAGAAGCAGCAGCCCGACGACGACGAGGACGGCGCCCCCGGTCCGGGTCACCGCGCGCGCGTGCCGCCGCAGGAACGACGTCGCCCCCATCGCCCACCGCGCCCCGAGCGCGACCAGGACGAACGGCACACCGAGCCCCAGGCAGTAGGCCACCCCCAGCAGGGCGCCGCGGGCGGCCGTCGCCTCGGAGAAGGCCAGCGAGTAGACCGCCGACAGCGTGGGCCCCAGGCACGGCGTCCAGCCCAGGCCGAAGACGACGCCCAGCAGGGGCGCGCCGGCCAGCCCGGCGGCGGGCCGCGCCGACAGCCGCGAGGTGCGCTGCAGCAGCGGCAGCCAGCCGAGGAAGCCGAGGCCCACGACGATCGTGACCACGCCGAACACCCGGTTCAGCAGGTCGGCGTGCTGGAGCATCAGCCGGCCCAGGCCGCCGAACGCCGCCCCGAACGCGACGAAGACGGCCGTGAAGCCGAGGACGAACAGCACCGCGCCGAGCACCGTGCGCGTGTGCGGGGAGACGCCGGTGCGCACCGCGGTGGCCGTCCCGCCGGCCCCGGGGGCGGGCTCCTCGGCGGGGGCGCCGACCAGACCCGAGACGTACGCGAGGTAGCCGGGCACGAGGGGCAGGACGCACGGCGAGGCGAAGCTGATCAGCCCGACCAGCGCGGCGACCCCGGCGGCCACGAGCAGCGGGCCGTCGGTGACCAGGCCGGAGAAGGTCTCACCCATGCCTCAGCCCTCCTCCCGCAGCAGCCCCAGCACCCTGCGCAGGTCGTCCTGCGCCACCGCACCCGTGTAGACGGCGGCGACCCGCCCCTCGGTGTCGAGCATGATCGTGGACGGGACGGCGTTCGCGGGATAGTCGCGGAACGCCAGCGCCACCTCGCCGCGCGGGTCGTAGAGCGACGGGAAGGAGATCTCGTACCGGTCGATGAAGGCCAGCGCGAACTGCCGGTCGGTCTCCTTGACGTCGATGCCGAGGAACTGCACCCCGTCGTCAGCGAGGTCCGCGGCCACCCCGCTGAACTCCGGCGTCTCCACCCGGCAGGGGCCGCACCAGGAGCCCCAGAAGTTCAGGACGGCGACCTGGCCGCCCAGCAGGGAGGACTCGAACGTCTCCCCGGTCTCCAGCAGCGTGCCGGTGAACTCGGGCGCGGAGGCACGGTCCTCCTCCGGAATGACCTCTCCGGACGGCGTCGCCTCGACGAAGCGGAACTCCCCGCCGTTGTTGACGTCGACGGCGTCCGCGCCGGTCGAGCAGCCGGCCAGCAGGGCGCCGCACAGCAGCGCGAGGACCGTGCGCCTCATGCCCCGGGGACCGCGTCCGGGTCGGTGGCACCGGCGGGCTCCGCGTACCCCACCCCCACGAGCCGGTCGCCGTCGTAGGTCAGCGAGGTCACGCTGGCCAGGCCGCACTGCCGCCGGCGGGGATCGTGGGCGAAGCGGCGTCCGTCGACGTGCAGGCGCACCGTCCAGATGGGGAGCTGGTGGCTCACCAGGACGGCCTCGTGCCCGCGGGCGGCGTCCCGCGCGGCCTCGACCGCGGCGATCATGCGGGCGGCGATCTCGACGTAGGGCTCGCCCCAGGAGGGCCGGAACGGGTTGCGCAGCTTCCACCAGTGCCGGGGCGCCCGCAGGACGCCGTCCCCCACGCCGACCCGGAGGCCCTCGAAGGCGTTGCCCGCCTCGATCAGCCGCTCGTCGATGCCCACCGGGAGCGACAGGGCCTCGGCGATGGGGGCCGCGGTCTGCTGGGCGCGCTCGAGCGGGCTGGACACCAGGTGGGTGACGTCCTTGCCGACGAACCACTCCGCCGCGGCCAGCGCCATGGCCTCGCCCGTCGTGGACAGGCGGAACCCGGGCAGCCGGCCGTAGAGCACCTTGGTGGGGTTGTGCACCTCGCCGTGCCGCAGGAGGTGGACGACGGTTTTCTCGCTCACGCGCCGGCCTCGGCCGCGGCCCGCGCCGCCGCGGGCAGCGCCTCGAGGACGCGGTCCAGTGCCTCGCCGGAGAGGGCGGCGTTGACGAACCAGGCCTCGAACGCCGACGGCGGGAGGTAGACGCCGCGCGCCAGCAGGGCGTGGAAGAAGGCCGTGTACCGGGCGACGTCCTGGGTGCGGGCGTCGGCGTAGTCGCGCACCTGGCGCTCGTCGGGCACGAAGAACACGGAGAACATCGAGCCGGCCTGCTGCACGCGGTGGGGCACGCCCGCCGCGAACAGCGCCGCACTGGCCGCGCCGCGCAGCACGGCGGCGACCTCGTCGCAGGAGGCGTAGACCTCCTCGGTGCAGTGGCGCAGGGTCGTCAGCCCGGCGGCCACGGCCACCGGGTTCCCCGACAGGGTGCCCGCCTGGTAGACCGGGCCGGCCGGGGCCAGCTGCTCCATCAGGTCGGCGCGGCCCCCGAACGCCGCGGCCGGCAGCCCGCCGCCCATGACCTTGCCGAAGGTGAACAGGTCGGCGTCGACCGGGTCGAGGCCGTACCAGCCGGACCGGGAGACGCGGAAACCGGTCATGACCTCGTCGAGGACGAGCAGGGACCCGTGCCCGGCGGTGATCCGCCGCAGTTCGGCGTTGAAGCCGTCCAGCGGCGGGACGACGCCCATGTTCCCGGCGGCGGCCTCGCTGATCACGCAGGCGATGTCGTTCCCGCGCTCGGCGAAGACCGCCTCGACCGCCGCGACGTCGTTGTAGGGCAGCACGATCGTGTCGGCGGCCGCGCCCGTGGTCACTCCCGGGGTGTCGGGCAGGCCCAGCCGGGCGACGTCGGAGCCGGAGGCGGCCAGCAGGGTGGCGACGCCGGAGCCGGCGGAGGCGAGCAGGGCGTCGACGTGGCCGTGGTAGTGGCCGGCGAACTTGACCACCAGCGGCCGCCCGGTGGCGCCGCGGGCCAGGCGGATCGCCGAGAGCACTGCCTCGGTGCCGGAGTTGACCAGCCGCACCCGCTCCACCGGCGGCATCCGGTCCCTGATCTCCTCGGCGAGGTCGAGCTCGCCCTCGGTGGGGGCACCGAAGGACAGCCCGCGCCGCGCGGCGGCGGTGACCGCCTCGACGACGGCCGGGTGGGCGTGGCCGAGCAGCAGCGGCCCCCACGAGCTCACCAGGTCGACGTAGCGCCGCCCGTCGGCGTCGGTGATCCACGGCCCCGAGCCCTCCACCATGAAGCGCGGGGTGCCGCCCACGGCGCGGAAGGCGCGGACGGGACTGTTGACGCCGCCGGGGATGATCTCCTGGCCCCGGGCGAAGAGGTCGGCCGAGACCGGGGCCTCGTAGGTGTAGGCGGTGCTGTCCAGCGAGGTCACGGTCCCAGTGTCCCTCGCGGATCGAGCAGGGCCGACCGCAGGGCGGCCGGGTCCCGTGTGGGAACGAGCACGGTACGGCCGTCGGTGAGGCGCAGCGGCAGCCCGGTCCGCCCCCGCGGGAGCGACCAGCCCCCGCCGAGGACCGGAGCGCCGGCGTCCACCCCGGAGTCGACCCCGCGCAGGTGCTCGACGTCGATGTCCCGGAGCGGCACCCGCTCCCGCCCGACGGCCAGTCCGTCGTCGTCCACGCGGACGGTCCACACGCGGCGCGCGGCCACCGTGCCCAGGGCCACGACACCCAGGACGCCGACGACCGCGACGACCCACAGCAGCGGCGGCAGGTCCCCGCCGGGCAGGACCACGTCGAGGACGGCGAAGCCGGCGAGCGCGGCCGCGACCAGGAGGAACGGCCGCCACGAGCCACCGGCCTCGAGGTAGGGGATCACCTCGTGAGGAGCCGCGCCGCCTCGACCGCCCAGTACGTGAGCACCGTGCCGGCACCCGCGCGGCGGATCGACGTCAGCGTCTCGAGGATGGCCCGCTCGCGGTCGACCCAGCCGTTCGCCGCGGCCGCCTCGACCATCGCGTACTCGCCGCTCACCTGGTAGGCCGCGACCGGCACGTGCACCGCGTCGGCGACCCGGGCGACGATGTCGAGGTAGGGCAGCGCCGGCTTCACCATGACGGCGTCGGCGCCCTCGGCGAGGTCCTGCGCCACCTCGCGCAGCGCCTCGTCGGCGTTGGGCGGGTCCATCTGGTAGGTCGAGCGGTCGCCGAACCGCGGTGCACCCTCGGCCGCCTCGCGGAACGGACCGTAGAAGCCCGAGGCGTACTTGGCGGCGTAGGCCAGGATCGGCGTCTCTGGATGCGCGGCACCGTCCAGCGCCCGGCGGATGGCGGCGACCTGCCCGTCCATCATCCCGCTGGGCGCGATCACGTGGGCACCGGCCTGCGCCTGGGCGATCGCCACCGCGGCGTATCGATCCAGCGTGGGGTCGTTGTCCACCAGGCCCGCCGGGGTGACGACGCCGCAGTGCCCGTGGTCGGTGTACTCGCACAGGCAGAGGTCGGCGAGGAGCACCAGCTCGTCGCCGAGGTCGGCCCGCAGCTGCTGCAGCGCGACGTTGACGATGCCGTCGGCGGCGTCGGCCTGGGAACCGACGGCGTCCTTCTCCCCCGGGATCCCGAAGAGCATGACGCCGCCGATGCCGGCCTCGGCCGCCTCGTGCGCGGCCTTCCGCAGCGAGTCCAGGGTGTGCTGGACGACACCGGGCATGGCCGAGATCGGCACCGGTGCGTCGAGTCCCTGCTTGACGAACATCGGGAGGACGAAGTCCGCCGGGGCCAGCCGGGTCTGCGCCGTCAGCCGCCGCAGCGCGGGCGTCGACCGGAGCCTGCGGCCCCGCGCGAACCCGGGACCGGTCACTGCCCGCCCTCCTCCTGGGCGCGGCGGGCCGCGGCGAACTCGGCGAGGGCGTCGACCAGCGGGCCGACGGCCGCCGTCTCCGGCTGGACGTCGACGCGCAGGCCGAACTCCTGCGCACTCGCCGCCGTCGCCGGGCCGATCACCGCGACGACGGTCTTCGCGTGCGGCTTCCCGGCGATGCCGACCAGGTTGCGCACCGTGCTCGACGAGGTGAAGCAGACGGCGTCGAAGCCACCGCCCTTGATCGCCTCGCGAACGGAGGCGGCCGGCGGGGCGGCCCGGACCGTCCGGTAGGCGGTCACGTCGTCGATCTCCCACCCGCGCTCCTTGAGCCCGGCGGCGAGCGTCTCGGTCGCGATGTCGGCGCGGGGCAGCAGCACCCGGTCGATCGGGTCGAGGACGTCGTCGTACTCCGGGAAGTCGGCCAGCAGACCCTGGCTCGACTGCTCGCCCGCGGGCACGAGCTCGGGCGCGATGCCGAAGGCGCGGACGGCGTCGGCGGTGGACTCGCCGACGCAGGCGACCTTCACGCCGGCGAACGCCCGGGCGTCCAGGCCCAGCTCGGTGAACTTCTCGCGGACGGCCTTCACCGCGTTCACGGAGGTGAACACGATCCAGCCGTACCGGCCGGTGACCAGGCCCTTGATCGCGCGGTCCATCTGCGCGGGGCTGCGGGGCGGCTCGACGGCGATCGTGGGCACCTCCACCGGCACCGCGCCGTAAGTCCGCAGCCGGTCGCTCATCTCGCCGGCCTGGTCCTTGGTGCGCGGCACCAGCACCCGCCAGCCGAACAGCGGCCGGCTCTCCCACCACGACAAGCGGGCGCGCTTGTCCACGGCGGTGCCGACGGTGGCGACCACCGGGCCGATGAACGAGTCGAGGCCGGCCGTCTTCTCGGCGACCGTGACCAGCTTGGCGACGACGCTCTTCTGCGCCGTCCCGGAGCCGCCGGTGGTCACCACGACCGGGGTGCTCCCGGAGAGGCCGCCCTCGATCAGCCGGGCGGCCGCCTCCGGGAGCTCCTCGACGGTGCCCTGGAGGACCAGGGTGGCCCCGGCCCCGGCCGCGCCGGCCAGCGCGGGGAGGTCCACGCCGCTGCGCAGGTCCGCGGTCACGGCGGTGCTGCCGAGCGCCACACCGGCGTAGGCCGGGACGGCGGTGGCGGTGGCGACGCCGGGCACGACGTCGAAGGGCACGGAGGTGCGGCCCACGGCCAGCGCCTCCTTGACCACGCCGTCGGAGGTGTAGGGGTCGCCGGCCACCAGCCGGACGACCACCGAGCCGCCCTTGGCGGCGGTGACCGCGGCCTTGGCGACCTCGGCCGGCTCGCCCACGGCGGGCACGAGCTCGAGGGCCGGGTGCGCCTCGCGGACGGCCTCCTGGACGGCCGGCGAGACGTCGGCGTCGACGAGGACGAGCGCCGCCTCGGCCAGCGCCGCGGTGGCGCGGGCGGTCAGCATCCCGGGGTCACCCGGTCCTGCGCCGACGAAGACGACTCGGCCGGACTGGCCTGCGGTCGCGCGGTTGCGCGTCATCGCGTGCTCCTGATCCTGGCCCCGGACGGGGCCTGTTGTGCGGGGGTCTGGGGGAAGTGGCGGATCACGTAGTGACCGCCATGAGCTCGGCCGCGCCGCGGTCGAGGAGCTCGGCCGCGAGGGAGCGGCCGAGGCCGGCCGCGTCGGCCAGGGATCCGGTCGCCGAGCCGCGGACGGCGTCGCTGCCGTCGATCGCGGTCACCGACGCGCGGAGGAACAGCTCGGGGCCGGTGTCGCCCTCGGCCACCTCGGCGTAGGCGGCGACCGGGGCGCTGCACCCGGCCTCGAGGGCGGCGAGCACGGCGCGCTCGGCGACCACGCACGCGCGGGCGGCGGGGTCCTCGAGCCGGCCGAGCAGCTCCCGCGTGCGGGCGTCGCTGGTCCGGCACTCCACGGCCAGCGCGCCCTGCGCGGGCGCCGGCAGCACCTGCAGCGGGTCGAGGGTCTCGGTCACCACCGCGAGACGGCCGAGCCGCGCCAGGCCGGCGCGGGCGAGCACGACCGCGTCGAGGTCACCGGCCCTCACCCGCGAGAGGCGCGTGTCCACGTTGCCCCGGATCGGGACGACCTCCAGGCCGAGACCCAGCGCCCGCAGCTGGGCGACCCGGCGCGGCGCCCCGGTGCCGATCCGGGCGCCGGCCGGCAGCTCGCCCAGAGTCAGTCCGTCGCGGGCCACCAGCACGTCGCGCGGATCCTCCCGGACCGGGACGGCGGCCAGGATCAGCCCAGGCTCCGGCGCGGTGGGCAGGTCCTTGTAGCTGTGCACGGCCAGGTCGATCTCGCCGTCGCGCAGGGCCCGGCGGATCGCGGTCACGAAGACGCCGGTGCCGCCGAGCTGGGCGATCGCCGCGGAGGAGCGGTCGCCCTCGGTCACGATGTGCACGAGCTCGACCGGGGTGCCGGTGGCCGCGGTGATCGCGTCGGCCACCGACTGCGACTGGGTGCGGGCCAGCTCGCTGCCCCGGGTGCCCAGGCGGAGCGTGGCCGTCACGGTGGAGACGGTCACGACGCCTCCTCGCCGCCGAGCGCCTCGGGGTCGACGGCGACCGCCTCGGCCAGGGAGCCGGGAAGTGCGCCGTCCTCGGGTTCGACGGTGGCGTCGATGCCCAGGCCGAACAGGGCGCGCAGCGCCCCCGCGTAGTCGGTCTCCCCGGGGGTGGCGGCCAGTTCCTTCACCCGCACCGTCGGCTCGTGCAGCAGCTTGTCGACCACCCGGCGCACCGTGCGGGCGATCTCGGCGCGGGCCCGGGCGTCGAGATCGGGCAGCCGGCTCGACAGCCGCAGCAGCTCGGCGTCCACGACCTCGGCGGCCTGCGTGCGGAGCGCGGAGACCGTGGGCGCCACCTCGGCGGCCTGGCGCTCGGCGCGCAGGAGGGCGGCCTCGGTCTCCACCAGCGCGTGCGCCGCGGCGATGTCGTCGGCGGCGACCGGCCCACCGGCGTGCTCCCCCTGCAGCAGGGCGAGGTCGATGACGTGCACCCCCGGCTGCGCGGCCACGCCGGGGTCGACGTCGCGGGGCAACGCCAGGTCGACGACGACCAGCGGCCGGCCGTCGCGGCCGGCCATCGCGCCGGCGACCAAGTCGGTGCCGACGACGGTGCCGGAGGCGCCGGTGCAGGTGAGCAGGACGTCGGCGGCGGCGAGCTCCGACGGGACGTCGGCCAGGGCGGCCATCCGGCCCCCCACGCTGGCGGCCAGCCGGGCGGCGCGGTCCTCGGTCCGGCTGCTCACCACGACGGCGGCGCCGCGGCGGGCGAGCGTGGTCGCCGCGAGGGCGCCCATCGAGCCGGCGCCGACGACCAGCACGGTGCGGCCGGTCAGGCTGCCGATGCGGGCCTCGGCGCGGTCGAGCGCGACCGACACGAGGGAGGCGCCGGCGCGGTCGATGCCGGTCTCGGTGTGCACGCGCTTGCCGACCCGCAGGGCCCGCTGGGCGACCGGGTGCAGGGCGCGCCCGACGGTGCCCTGGTCGCGGGCCAGCGCGTAGGCCGCGCGGAGCTGGCCGAGCACCTGGGTCTCGCCGACGACCATCGAGTCCAGCCCCGCGGCCACGGTGAACAGGTGCGCCACCGCCTGGTCCTCGTAGTGCACCGTGACGTAGGGCGAGAGCTCCTCGACCGTCGCGCCGGCCTGCCGGGCGAGGACGCGGCTGACGTCGGCGACGCCGCCGTGGAACCGCTCGACCTCGGCGAAGACCTCGATCCGGTTGCACGTGGCCAGCAGCAGCGCCTCGCTCACGTGGTCGCTCTCGACCAGCTCGTGCAGTGCCTTGACCCGGTCGTCGGGGCCCATGGCGAACTGCTCGAGCAGCGCCACCGGGGCGGTCTGGTGGCTCACGCCCACCCCGAGGAGCGTCATGCCGGCTCCCCCACGGCCGGGACCAGCCGCTGCTGGCCGACGAACGCCAGGACCTGCAGCTCGACGGAGAGGTCGACCTTGCGGACGTCGACCCCGTCCGGGGCGGCCAGGGTCACCGGCGCGAAGTTGAGGATGCTGCGCACCCCCGCCGCGGCCAGCCGGTCGCAGATCGACTGGGCCACCTCGGCCGGGGTGGTGATGACGCCGATGGAGGCGTCGGTCGCGGCGACGACCTCCTCCAGCTCGTCGATGGGCCGCACCGTCTGCCCGCCGATCCGCTGACCGATGCGAGCCGGGGCGGCGTCGAAGAGGCCGACGAACTCGAATCCCCGGGAGCCGAACCCGGCGTAGTCGGCCAGCGCGGACCCGAGGTTGCCGATGCCGACCAGGACGCACGCGCGGGACCGCTCGACGCCGAGGACGGCGGAGATGCGGTCTCGCAGGGTGGCGACCTCGTAGCCGACGCCGCGCACGCCGCAGGGACCGAGGTGCGAGAGGTCCTTGCGCAGGCCCGCGGGGTTGACGCCGGCCGCGGCGGCCAGCTCGCCCGACGAGACGGTGCTCCGGCCGCCGTCGGCCAGGGCCGAGAGGACCCGGAGGTACACGGCGAGGCGGGCGACGGTGGCCTCCGGGATGGTCCGGGGCCGCGGCTGGATCACGGGCTCTCCACAGCGGTCGCGCCCGAATGGTCAGAACGCGGGACAAGGGACGCGGGCACTCGTCGGGCCCGCGTCCGCCACGGTAACCGCTTGTGAACGCAGGAACAAAGTCGCCGGTCACGCCTCCGGGCGCTGACCGGCCCGAACGTATGCCGCTGTGGTGGACACCACCCTAGAAGGACCCCCTGTCCCCCACCACTCGCACGCTCGCGGCGGGGCCCTGCAGGGGGCCTTGCTCACCCGAGGCCGAGATCCCTCCGGAGACGGACGACGTCGACGGTGAAGTAGGAGTGCTCGCGCCCGTCGAGCAGCACGACCGGCACGCGGTCCCCGTACTCGGCCCGCAATTCGGGATCGGTGTCGACGTCGACGTGCTCCGGGATCAACCCCGCCTCCGCGGCGACCCGCGCGAGCGTCTCCGCGGCCGTCTCGCACAGGTGGCAGCCGCTGCGCGTGAGCAGCTGCAGCCGCGGCGGCTCAGTCACCGGCGGACTCGCTGCCGGTCAGCCCCAGCTCGCGGAGCCGCGCCCGGCTCACCTTGCCGGTGAGGGAGTGCGGGAGCGAGGCCAGGAAGTGCACCGACGTCGGCACCTTGTACCGGGCCAGCGACCCGGCGGCGTGCTCCTTTAGCTGCTCGAACGTCAGCTCCTTCCCCGGGACGAGGGCGACGACGGCGCGCACCGCGGACCCGGTGCGCGGATCGGGCACCCCGATGACCGCGCTCTCCGCGACGGCCGGATGGCTGTCGAGCACCCGCTCGACCTCCGCCGGGTAGACGTTGAAGCCGCTGACCAGGATCAGGTCGCTGCGGCGGTCGACCAGGTGCAGGTCGCCGTCGGCGTCCCGGTAGGCGAGGTCGCCGGTGCCCAGCCACCCGTCGGCGTCCGGCCCGTCGGCGCCGTCGGGCCAGTAGCCGGCGAAGAGGTTGGGCCCGCGGACCCAGATCTCGCCGGGCCCCTCGAGGTGGTCGTCGTCCGGCGGCGGGTCGTCCGCCGAGCGCCCGGAGGCCGCGGTATCCCGCAGCTGCAGGTCGATGCCGGGGAGCGGGCCGCCGATGCAGTTGGGCTTGGGCCGGCCGGTGGCCAGTGTGCTGGCCACGACGGGGGCAGCCTCGGTCAGGCCGTAGCCCTCCCAGACGGTGACCGCGGCGCGCTCGCGCATCGCCGTCCAGATCTCCTCCGGCAGCGGGGCTGCCCCGGAGGACGCGATCCGCATCGTGGCGAAGGCGCGCCGCAGGTCGGCGTCGCTGCCGGCGGCGTCGGCCACGGCCAGCCAGGCCTGGTACATCGGTGGCGCGCCGGGGACGGCGGTCACCTCCTCGCGGGCCATCAGCGCCAGGGACGCCGCGGGGTCGAAGCTCTCCTCGAGCACGGCGCAGGCACCGGTGGCGGCGATCAGCCCGAACCCGGCGTTGAGGCCGTAGACGTGGAACAACGGCAGGACCAGCAGCACGCGGTCGTCGGAGCGGACCGGCGGGGCCGTCATGGCCAGGCACTGCTCCTGGTTGGCCCGCAGGGCGGCCGACGTCAGGATCGCCCCGCGGGGACGGCCGGTCGTGCCACTCGTGTAGGTCAGGAACGCCGGAGCCGTGGGGTCCTCGGCGACCTCCGGCGGCGGGCCGTCGGCCTCGGGCGGCCCGGGGCACACGCGCACCCCGCCGATGGGCGCGCGCTCGCGCGCGACGAGCAGGGCCGCTCCGGAGTCGGCCAGCACGTACTCCAGCTCCGGATCGGTGTAGGCCGTGTTCACCGGGACGACGACGAGCCCGGCGCGCAGCGCGCCGATCGCGGCGAGCAGCCAGTCGACGCCGTTCGGCAGCTGGACCGCGACCCGGTCCCGCGGGGCCAGCTGCAGGGCGGCGTAGCCGGCGGCGGCGCGGTCGACGGCGCCGTCCAGCTCGGCCCAGGTCAGGCGCCGGTCCCCCGCGACCACCGCCGGCGCGTCCGGCGCCCGCCGCGCGGCGGCCCGCACCAGCGCCGACAGCGACACGCCTGACTCGTTCACCGGCCCTCCTTCGTCGGAAACTCCCTCGTCAGAGCGCCCTCCCGTACCGCTTCCGGGCGGTCTCACGTGGACGAGCTGGGGCGATGTTGTCACCATGGGCCGACACCCGCAGCACGCGCACCCACCCCCGGGGCCCGCGTGGCGGGAGACGACGGTCCAGGTCAGGCGGGCCGAGAAGGAGGTCGAACGCCCGCATGCCGCATCCCCTGGACGCCGAGCGACAGGCCACCGACGCCCTGTCGCGACCGACGCCCGGGCCGCGCCCGACACCCCGACCGAGGCCGGTTTCCTCGCCGCGGCCGACGCCGCTCCCCCGCGCCAGCACCGAGGCGCTCGCGGAGCCGGCGGTCCCGGTGGTCGAGGGGACCGAGGCGCTGGAGCCCGACGTCCTCGCGGCCGCGCCGGAGCTGTCCGACGGCGTCGACGTCTGGGCGCTGGTGCGGCGCGCCCAGGACGGCGACGCGGAGGCGTTCGGCGAGCTCTACGACCACTACGTGACGATGGTCCACCGGTACGTCTACCACCGGATCGGGGACCGGGCGACGGCCGAGGACGTGACCAGCGAGACGTTCGTGCGGGCGCTGCGGCGCATCGACTCGCTGTCCTTCCAGGGCCGCGACGTCGGGGCCTGGCTGGTCACCATCGCCCGCAACATCATCTTCGACCACGTGAAGAGCAGCCGGTACCGCCTGGAGGTCGCCACCGCCGACATGCGCGACGCCGACCGGGTCACCGACGGCCCGGAGGACGCCGTGGTGGCGCACCTGACCAACCAGGAGCTGCTGGAGTGCGTCCGCCAGCTCGGCAGCGAGCAGCAGGAATGCATCACGCTGCGCTTCCTGCAGGGCCTGTCCGTGTCGGAGACTGCCCAGATCATGGGCAAGAAGGACGGGGCCATCAAGGCGCTGCAGCACCGCGCCGTGCGGCGCCTGGCCGGTCTCCTCCCGGAGGGGCTGCGATGACCGGGAAGGGGTTCGGAAAGTCCTTCGTTGGCCCCGTAACCGAATACCGGTGCGCCTCGTTGGATCGGGTGCAGGGGGGTGCGCCGGTCGGCGCTCGCCCCGCACGACCGAGTACCGGAGGCCCGAGGTGAGCGTGCGCGACCGCGAGGAAGCCGTCATCGCGCGGCTCCACGAGCTCGCCCCGCACCTCGACGGGGAGCCCGATCCCGCCTTCCGCGCGGCCACCCGTGCCCGCCTGGTCGCGATGGCGGCCGTCCGCACGGCCGAGCCGGCACCGGCATCCGGCCTGCGCCGGCTGCTGGCCCGCGCCGACGACCTCACCCCCTCGCACTGGCGCTCCCGCCTCACGGCCGGGCTGGCCGGCGCCGCGGTCGCCGTCACCGCGCTGGCCGGACTGGTCGCCGTCTCGGCCGACGCCCTCCCCGGCGATGCGCTCTACGGCCTGAAGCGTGGCACCGAGCAGACCCAGCTGGCGCTGGCGAGCGACGCCTCCCGTGGGCAGACGCTGCTCGGGTTCGCCGGCACCCGGCTGGACGAGCTGGAGGCGCTCGTGCAGGACGGCGCCAGCGCACTGCCTGCCGCCGGAGCCAGCACTGCCGGAGGCACGACGGTCCTGGCGGCGGGTCCCGATCCCGAGCTGATCCTCGAGACGATCGAGACGATGGACGACGAGACCAGCGAGGGCGCCGCCTGGCTCACCGACCGTGCGGTCCGGACCGACGATCAGCAGCCCCTCGACGAGCTGGCCGCGTGGGCCGACGAGCAGTCCGCCGGCCTCGCCGTCCTCGGCCCGGAGATGCCCGCCGAGGCGCGGGATGCGGTCGCGAACTCGCTGGCCCTCCTGTCCGACGTCGCCGTCCGCACCGCGGGGCTACAGGAAGCGGTCGACTGCGCCTACGGCCCGGCCGTGACCGGCACCGATGACCTCGGCCCCGTTCCCGGGCTCTGTCTGCCCGGGCAGACCGGTGGAACCGCCGGAGGCGGCGGGGGGACCAGCAGCGGCGGTGGCGGGGGCTCCTCCGACCCCGGCACCGGTCAGGTGCCGGGGGCGACGACGTCCGGGCTCCCGACCGTCCCGCCGGCGGGCGACGCCGGCACCGGTTCCACCGGTTCGACTGGGCTGCCGACGGCCGGCGTGCCGTCCGTGCCGACCCAGGGCGGCGGGGGCGGCCTGCCGTCGCTGCCGACCCTGCCGACGACGACGCTGCCGACGACGACCCCGTCCCTGCCCTCGGTGTCGCTCCCGGCCACCGACCTGGACGGCGACGCGGTCATCGACGCGCCGCAGGCGCCGGTGACGTTGTGCCTCCCGCCGCTGGCGAGCATCGGCGACTGCTGAGCCACCCGCTCGGCCCTCTCCGGTCCCGGTCCGGGGGCCGCCGCGTTCCCCGCTAGTGTCGGATCGTCCGGAGCGGAGCGATCCAGGGGGTGCGGGTGGCACGACTGCGTCTGCGCAGCCGGCGCGCGGGACTCCCCGACGGTGCCGACGAGGAGACCCGGGCCCACGTGGCCGGTGCGGCCTCCGCAGCGGCGGCCGAGGTCGCCCCGCCGGAGGTCCGCCGACCCGACCTGACCGCGGCGGCGTTCTTCGACGTGGACAACACGATGATGATGGGCGCCTCGCTGTTCTGGTTCGCCCGCGGCCTGGCCGCCCGCAAGTACTTCACGACCCGGGACATGGCCGGGTTCGTCTGGCAGCAGGCCAAGTTCCGCATCGCCGGCAGCGAGGGCAGCGCCGACGACATGCACACCCTCCGCGAGAACGCGCTCGCCTTCGTGGCGGGGCGGCCGGTCAGCGAGATCGTGCAGGCCAGCGAGGAGATCTACGACGAGCTCATGGCCGACCGGATCTGGGCCGGCACCCGGGCGCTCGCGCAGCAGCACCTCGACGCCGGGCAGCGCGTCTGGCTGGTCACCGCGACGCCAGTCGAGCTCGCGTCGATCATCGCCCACCGGCTGGGGCTGACCGGCGCCCTGGGCACCGTGGCCGAGGTGGTAGACGGGAAGTACACCGGCCGGCTGGTCGGCGAGCTCATGCACGGCCCCGCCAAGGCGGAGGCGGTGCTCGCGCTGGCCGAGCGGGAAGGCCTCGACCTGGCCCGGTGCACCGCCTACAGCGACTCGGCCAACGACCTGCCGATGCTCTCCCTCACCGGCACGGCGGTCGCGGTCAACCCCGACACCGAGCTGCGGGCGATCGCCCGCTCGCGCGGCTGGACCGTCCGCGACTTCCGCACCGGCCGCAAGGCCGCGAAGATCGGCGTCCCGACCGTGGCCGCCGCGGCGGTGTCCGGCGGAGTGGTCGGCGGCGCACTGGCGCTCCGCCGCCGCAACAAGTTCCCCTGGTGACGGGCGGAAGCGTTGTCCCTCAGGCGGGCATTTCGGGCGCGAAATGCCCGCCTGAGGGACAACGCTCGGGCGCTCGGGTCAGCCGAAGACGCTCTTGCGCTGCAGCAGCAGCTGGTAGAGCGAGTGCTGGATCGTCTCGCGCACCTGGTCGGTCAGGTTGAAGACCAGCATGGGGTCCTCCGCGGCACCGGGGCCGTAGGACGCCGTCTCGATCGGCTCCCCGAACGCGATCAGCCACTTCGACGGGAGCGGCACCAGGCCCAGCGGCCCGAGCAGCGGGAACGTCGGCGTGATCGGCAGGTACGGCAGGCCGAGCAGGCGCGCCGCCGTCTTCGCGTTGCCGATCATGGGGTAGATCTCCTCGGCGCCCACGATCGCGCAGGGGATGATCGGCGCCCCCGTCCGCAGGGCCGCCGTGACGAAACCCCCGCGGCCGAACCGCTGCAGGGTGTACCGGTCGCGGAAGGGCTTGCCGATCCCCTTGAACCCCTCGGGGAAGACGCCGACCAGCTCGCCGGACGTGAGCAGCCGCTCGGCGTCCTCGTTGCACGCCAGCGTCGTGCCCATCTTGCGCGACAGGGACCCGATGAACGGCAGGTCGAACACGAGGTCGGCGCCCAGCAGCCGCAGCCGGCGGGACGCGGGGTGCTGGTCGTGCAGCGCGACCGTGGTCATCAGCGCATCGACCGGGAGCGTCCCCGAGTGGTTGGCCACGACGAGGGCGCCGCCGTGGGACGGGACGTTCTCCAGCCCCTGGCTCTCGACCCGGAACCACCGCTCGAACAGCGGGCGCAGCATCGGGAGGAAGACGTGGTCGGTGAGGTCGGCGTCGAAGCCGAACTCGTCGGTCTCGTACTCGCCGGTCACCCGCCGGCGGAGGAACTCCAGGCCACCGGCGAGCTGTTCCTCCCAGCCCGGCTGCGCGGCGGGCGGGACGTACGGGTCGTCGTCGTCCGGCCGCAGCGGGATCACGCGTGCCTCAGGCATCCTGCACCGCCCGCAGTCCCGGGGCGCGGGGCGCCGGCCGCAGCCGCTCCCCGACCGACGTGGCCGTGTCACCCACCCGCTCGAGCACGGAGCGCACCCGGTCGGCGACGCCGCCCACCACCTGCGGCGAGAGAACCGGCGGGGCGGTACGGGCGTAGTCGGCCAGGGCGGCCTCCGTGGTGAAGCGAGGGGTGTAGCCGAACGTCTCGCGCAGCACCGTCGTGTCGACGACGCGGCCGAAGTTGAGGAACCGCATCTGCTCGGGCGAGTAGTCCACGAAACCGAATCGGCGCGAGAACCGGCCGACTGAACCCAGCGCGGGTGTGGGGATCGGCACCTCGATCCGCCCCAGCCGGCGGATGGCCTGCGAGAGCAGCAGGGTGCCCTCGCCGCCCACGTTGACGGTGCCGGTGAACGACCCCGTCGTGGCGCGGGTGAGCACGGCGAGCGCGTCGTCCTCGTGCAGCAGCTGGACGCGCGCGTCGTACCCCAGGGCCGTCGGGACGACGGGCATCCGGAAGAACCCGGTGAGCAGGGAGTCGATCCGCGGGCCGATGAAGTTGGTGAACCGCAGCACGGCGACGTCGACGTCGGGTCGACGGCGGGAGAACGCCCGCACGTAGCCCTCGATGTCCAGGCTGTCCTTGGCGAAGCCGCCCGACGGCACGCCCCGCGCCTGCATGGTCTCGGTGAAGACGGCGGGGTCGCGCGAGGAGGCGCCGTACACGGCGCTCGTGGACTTCAGCACGAACCGGCGCACCGACGGAGCCCGCTGGCACGCCGCCAGGAGCTGCATCGTGCCGATGACGTTGAGCTCTTTCATCGCCCCCCGACCACCGGACCCGGCGGGCGTGGAGCTGATGTTCATGTGCACGACGGTGTCCACCGACGCCGCCGCGATGACCTTGCCGATCAGCGGGTTGCGGATGTCGGCCCGCACGAACTCGGTGCGCCCGAGCCTGCGCAGCATCGCCGGCGACGGCGGGACGGTGTCCACGCCGATGACCCGCTCGATCGAGGGGTCGGCCGCGAGCTCGACCGCCAGCGCGCCTCCCAGCCACCGGCTCACGCCGGTGACGAGGACGACCGTGGGCGGCACGAGCATCAGCTCACTTCTTGTTGCGTCGCTGGACGCGCGTCTTCTTCAGCAGCTTGCGGTGCTTCTTCTTCGCCATCCGCTTGCGCCGCTTCTTGATGACCGAACCCACGTGTGCTCCCGACGTCGTGACGAAATGATCAGCTCGAGCGTGATCCCGCTGGCCCTGCCCGAAGCGGCAGGGCCGGGTCACCCGGCGACCGAGCGTACCGGCCGCCCCGCGGCGCCGTTGCCGCGGGCGGACCGAAGACGTCGAAAAGTACGCGGGTTCTCAGGCGCTGCTCAGGCGATGTCGGTGTACGCGTCGCGCAGGTAGTCCTGCACGGCCCGCTCCGGGACGCGGAACGACCGGCCGACACGGACGGCGGAGAGCTCGCCGGCGTGGACGAGGCGGTACACGGTCATCTTCGAGACGCGCATCATCGCGGCCACCTCGGCCACGGTCAGGAAGGTCACGGCCGCGCGGGGGGCGGGGACGGTGGGGCGGCCGACCGGCATGGCGGCCGGGTGGGCGGCAGGCACGGGGCGGCCCATCGTGGCGGCCATCGGGCGGCCGATCGGACGGGGACCGGGCACACCCGGACGGGCCATCGCGGGGGCTGCAGAGCGCTGGGGCATGGTCATGTCGTTCGTCTCCCGTACCAGCTCATGTCGTGGCGCCGGCTTCCCCACCGGCAACTGAACACGCATGTGCTGCCACAGAGCGTAATGGGACTGACGCGACAGGAGCGATGGGTGAATCGAACAGGCGGACCGGTCCGTCCTCGGCAGAAGTACACCTATGCAACACGTGAGAACTGTTGTGCGGCGAGTTTCGCGACGCGGTGACGAGTCGATGACGGAGCGTTGATGACATTTGTCGACTCGTGAGCTACCGTGCCCCGCCCCTGACCCACCCGCCCGGCCCGCCGCAGCGGTCCCCCGGACCTCACGACTTGTCGCGCCCCAGCTCCACCGAGCGCGCGTGCGCGGCCTCGATCGCCGCGATCAGCGCCGCCCGCACCCCGTGCCGCTCCAGCTCGCGCACGGCGGCGATCGTCGTCCCGCCGGGGCTGGTGACGGCCTCCCGCAGCTGCACCGGGTGCTCACCGGAGTCGCGCATCATCACCGCGGCACCGAGCGCGGTCTGCACGATCAGGTCGGCGGCGAGCGCCCGCGGCAGGCCGAGCAGGATCCCCGCGTCCACCATCGCCTCGACGAGGTAGAAGAAGTAGGCCGGTCCGCTGCCCGAGAGCGCCGTGACGGCGTCCTGCTGGTCCTCAGGCACCCGGCGCACCTTCCCCACGGCCGCCAGCAGGGCCTCGGCCTCGTCGAGGTGCTCCTCCCCCGCGTGGGCGCCCGCGGAGAGCACGCTCATCCCCTCGTCCACCAGGGCCGGGGTGTTGGGCATGACCCGCACGACGGGGGTGCCCGGCGGCAGGGCGGCCTCGATCCGCCTGGTCGGCACGCCCGCGGCGACCGACACGACAAGGTGCCCGTCGTCGACGACGCCGGCCAGGCGCTCCAGCAGGGTGTCGATGTCCTGGGGCTTGACCGCCAGCAGGAGCACCCGGGCCCGCGTGGCGGCGTCCGCCAGGTCGACGGCGGGCACGCCGTAGCGCTCGGCCAGCTGCGCGGCCCGCTCGGGGCTGCGCTCGCACACGAGGATGCCGTCGGGCCCCCCGCGCCGGATCAGCCCCGACAGCAGCGCCTCACCGATCTTCCCGCCACCGACGATGGCCAGCCCGCGGCGTCCGGTGGCGGTCACGCCCGGCCACCCACGCGCCGAGCGAGGACCGCAGCCGCCCCCGGTCCCGAGGGGACGGCGACGCGCACCACCGCCCCTGCCGCCACCAGGCGGTGCTGCTCGACGGTGGAGATCCCGTAGGGCATGACGTGCTCCCAGCTGTCGTGCGCGCGGCCGTTCCAGGCCGCCCGCTCCCCGGCGATGGCGATCAGTCGCGGATCGGTGGCCGCGATCTCCAGCCGCCCGGTCCCGGCCATGAGGACGTTGAGGCAGCGGACGAAGGCCAGGTCGGCGGCCGCCCCCCGCCCCTGCAGGAGCCGCACCCGACGGTTCGCCAGCTCGCGGCACCGGGCCTCCGCGTCCGGCCGGCCGGCGGCCACGACGACCCCCGCCCCGGGCACATCGGCCACCTGCTCGTCGAGGACGACGGACAGTCCCGCGTTCTCCGCGCGCGCGGCCAGGCGGCGGACGGCCTCGGTCCCGAGCCGATCCACGCCCAGGGTGAGCTCGCACTCGCTCGCCAGCCCGGCTGCGTGCACCCGGCCGATCAGCTCCGCCAGCTCGGCCTCGGGGTCGGCGTCCCCGGCGGGCTCGTGCTCGAGCGCCACCCGGCAGCCCGCGGCGACCAGCTCGCCGGCGACGCGCAGCGCGTCGTCGATGCGCGGGCCGGCGACGACCCGGCCCGCGAGCAGGCCGGCGAGGGCACGGCCCACCACCGGCCGTTCCAGCAGGCCGCGATGCCCGGTACGCGCAGACGGGGACACGCCGGAAACCGTAGTGCGCCGGTGTGTGCCCTGTTGGGGGCCCGGGTAGCGGCGCCCCCATGGCAGGAGAACTGAGCGGGATGAAGGTGGCCGTGCTGGCCACCGACGGTGTGGAGCAGGTCGAACTGGACCGGCCCTGGCAGGTGCTGGAGGAGGCCGGGGCCGAACCGGAGCTGGTCGGGCTGGAGGGCGGGACGATCACCGCCTACGACCACATCGACAAGGCCGAGACCAGGAAGGTCGACGCCGTCGCGAGCTCCGCCGACCCGGACGCCTACGCGGCGCTGGTCCTGCCCGGGGGCGTCATCAACGGCGACTTCGTGCGCGCGGACGCCGATGCGGTCGCCTTCGTGAAGGCCTTCTTCGACGCCGGCAAGCCGGTCGCGGCGATCTGCCACGCCGCCTGGGTGCTCGCCGAGGCGGACGTCGTCCGGGGCCGGCGCATGACCTCCTGGCCGTCGCTGCGGACCGACCTCACCAACGCCGGAGCCGAGTGGGTGGACGAGGAGGTCGTCGTCGACGGCAACCTGATCACCAGCCGCAACCCCGACGACCTCGACGCGTTCGGCGCCGCGATCGTCGAGGAGTTCGCCCGCAGCGAGGACGAGGACGACGACGAGGACGCCGGCTAGGAACCGGCGAGCAGGCCCGCCGCGGGCGCGATCGTGAGCAGGGTGCCGGCGAACACCAGGATCGCCAGGAGCCTGGGCCCGATCGGTTCGCGGCCCTGCCGCTGCCGCCACATCCCGACCCCGGCCACGAGACCGGTCACCGCCAGGGGCGCCAGCAGGACGGCGACGTGCGGGACGATCTCCCAGAGCACGGTCGCCGCGAAGTAGACCCCGACGCCCGCGGCCAGCGCGATGACCAGCTCACCCACGAAGCGCAGCCAGGCCAGCGCGCTCTCGCCCGGGCCGGCGTCGAGGTCCGCCTCGAGGTCCGCGGCGATGTCGTCGGGCCCGATCACCGGGATCGGGCCGGTCTGCGGGTGGTCCCGCCGCAGTGCGCTGCGCTGAGGAGTGCGCTGCTCGCTCCGCTGCGCCGACCGCTGAGGCGGCGGTTCGGCGGCCCGCTGCTCGCCGACGTGCACCGGACCGCTGGCCGTCGCCCCGGTGGCCGGGACACCCGGCTTGCGGTCGGGCCGCACCCCGGGGATGGCGGCGGTGTTCGGGCCCGGCTCGGGACGGCGCAGGTCACGCGGTTCGACCGGCGCGCGCCGCTCGGGAGCCGAACGCCGCTCCACGCGCGGCTCGTCGAGCGACTGGTCGCTGCGCCGCCGCCCGTACTCGCTGCCCCGGGCCGCCGACGCCGCCTCGGCGCGCCGCTGGCGGATGCCGGTCTCCTCGGGGTCGTCCCACCGGCGACGGCGCTCGGCCCGCGCGGCGGACTCGATACCGGCCTCGCGGAGGATCTCGGCGAGCGAACGCCCTCCCGTGTCGGGGTTCCAGTCCAGTTCGGCCATCACGCGCCTCCCAACGAGTCCAGCCTGCGCAGGATGACACCTTCGCGCAGCGCCCACGGACAGATCCGCACGCACGTTACGGCCAGTGAGCGCATCGTTGCGGACGCCACCACGGCGCCGGCCGGAACCTGGTGCGCGCGGTCGGGCGACACGCCGCGGAGCTCGGCCAGTGCCGAGGACTCGATGCGGGACACGAAAGCCACGAGCTGGTCGAGTCCGGCCAGGGTGAGTTCGCGGGGAGCCCACAGCCCGGCGGAGTACGGCGCGGCACCGGTGAGCCGCGCGAGGGTGCGGAAGGTCTTGCTCGTCGCCGCCACGAGATCGGGATCGCCCCCCTTGCGCAGCTTCTTCGCCACCGGTCCGAGCTGCTCCGCGACGTGGTCGTCCAGCTCGTCCAGCGCGGCCAGGTCGGGGCGCCCGCCGGCCCGGGCCTCCGGGAGGAACCGCCGGGTCATGCGTCCGGCGCCCAGCGGCAGGGAGAGGGCGACGTCGGGGTCCTCGTCCACGCCGGCGGCCAGCTCCAGGGAGCCCCCGCCGATGTCGAGCACGAGCAGGCGGCCGGCGCTCCAGCCGAACCACCGGCGGACGGCGAGGAACGTCAGCCGCGCCTCGTCCTCGCCGCTGAGCAGCTGCAGGTCGACACCGGTCCGCTGTCGGACGCGGTCGAGGACCTCCATCCCGTTGGACGCGTCCCGGATCGCGGACGTCACCAGGGCCAGCAGCTCGTGGCAGCCCTGCTTCTCCGCCTGGTTGCAGGCCTCCTCGATCGCGTGCAGCAGCGCCTTCTCCCCCGCCTTCGACAGCTCACCGTCGTCCCCGATCTGCTCGGCGAGCCGCAGCAGCCAGCGGTCGTCGTGCATCGGGGTGGGGTGCGCGCCGCGGTGCGCGTCGACCACCAGCAGGTGCACGGTGTTCGATCCGACGTCCAGGACCCCGAGTCGCATGGGAGCCAGTCTGCCGGTCGCGGCACACCTGGGCTGGCCGCACTTAGGCTGGAGTCGTGCCGGACGACCCGTTCGCCGAGGTCCCGCTCGACTTCTCGCGCGAGTGGGTGGAGTTCGTCGACCCGGCCGACCCCGGCCACGTCGTGCGGGCCGACCTGACCTGGCTCACCTCGGCCTGGACGTGCATCTTCGGCCGCGGCTGCGCCGGCGTCGTCGAGGGCCGGCCCGACGACGGCTGCTGCAGCCACGGCGCCTTCTTCACCGACGACGACGACCTGGCGCGTGTCACCGCCGCCGTCGCGCTGCTCACCGAGGAGGACTGGCAGCTGGCTCCGGAGGGCCGGGGCTCGTGGACCGAGGAGGACAGCGCGCACGACGACAGCGGCACCGGCTCGCTGCGCACCCGGGTCGTCGACGGGGCGTGCGTGTTCCTCAACCGGCCCGGCTTCCCGGGCGGCATCGGCTGCGCGCTGCACCGGATGGGCCTGCGCACCGGCGTGCACCCGCTGACCACCAAGCCCGACGTCTGCTGGCAGCTGCCGGTGCGCCGGGAGCAGGAGCACGTGGAGCGGCCCGACGGGACGCGCGTGCTGGTCTCGACGATCGGCGAGTTTGACCGCCGTGGCTGGGGTGCCGGCGGCCACGACCTGCACTGGTGGTGCACGGGTTCCCCCGCGGCGCACGTCGCGCCGGTGCCGCTGGTCGACACCTACGCCGCGGAGCTCACCGCCCTGCTGGGGCCGGCCGCCTACGCCGAGCTACGCCGGCTCGCCGAGCTGCGCCTCGACCAGGGGCTCATCGCCCCCCACCCCGCCAGCCCCGACCTTTCCCCCGCCGGCCCGGTGCCGGTCCAGCTGCACCGGCGCCGTCCGGGCGGCTGAGCCGGCGCGGAAGGTCTGCCGGTAGGCCCGGGGCGAGACCCCGCGCCGCCGGGCGAACTGCTCACGCAGCCCGGCGGCGGTGCCGAACCCGACCAGGCGGGCGATCTCCTCGACGGCTGCGTCGCTCTCCTCCAGCAGGGCCTCCGCGGCCGCGAGCCGGCGGCCCAGCAGCCAGGCGTGCGGTGTCGTGCCGGTGGTCGCCTTGAACCGGCGGGCGAAGCTGCGCGGGCTCATCAGCGCGCGGCGGGCGAGGACGTCGACGCTGATGTCGTCGGCGAGGTGGTTCTGGGCCCACTCGAGGACTGCCCCCAGCAGGTCGTCCTCGCACTCGGCGACCGGGGAGTCGATGAACTGCGCCTGCCCACCGTCGCGGTGCGGGGGCACGACCATCTCGCGGGCCAGCGCGTTGGCCGCCGCCGCTCCCCACTCCCGCCGCACGAAGTAGAGCAGGGTGTCGACGCCGGCCGCCGTCCCGGCGCCGGTGATGACCTGGCCGTTGTCGACGTACAGGACCGAGGGGTCGACCTGGACGGCGGGGAACCGGGCCGCGAGCTCGCCGGCGTACTTCCAGTGCGTCGTCACGCGCTTGCCGTCGAGGAGCCCTGCCTGCGCGAGGACGAACGCGCCCGTGCAGTGGCTGATGATCGTCGCCCCGCGGGCGTGCGCCTCGCGGAACGCGTCGAGCAGGGCGGGTGACGGGACGCGGTCGAACAGCTCCCAGGCGGTGATCGAGACGATGTCCGACCGGACCAGCCGCTCCAGCCCGTGCTCGACGGTGATCGGGATCCCGGTGTCGGTGCGCAGCACCCCCGGCGTCTCGGTGACCAGCCCGAAGTCGAACCGGGGCAGCCCCATCTGCCGGCGGTCGTAGCCGAAGACCTCGGCGCTGACGCCGAGGCCGAAGCTGCCGACGAGACCGTCGGCGACGACCACGCTGACGACGAGCGGGCGACCGTTCTGTGCCATGCGGACACTATGGCAGAAAAAATGCGATGGCGGTCACTTCTGCCACTCGTATCCGCGCGCCACCAGGAGCACTCTTCGATCCATGTTCCTGATCACCTGCCCCGTCACCCGGACCGACGAGCTGGTCTCCGACCGGCGCATCCGATCGGTCGACAACCACCCCACCCACATCGCGATGCACGTCGAGTGCCCCGCCTGCGGAGCCGTCCACGTGTACCGGACCGGTCGCCGGTGGGAGGAGACAGCTCGCCGAGCGAACGACCTCCTCCCCGCCTAGAATCGAACACATGAGCGAACCGCAGCCCGAGGCGACCCTGGAGAAGGACCCGTCCGACTGGGTGACCGGCGACGAGCCGGCCACCGGCGCCCAGCGCAGCTACCTGGAGACGCTGACGCGGTCGACCGACGAGGAGGTCCCCGACGACCTCACGAAGGCCGAGGCGTCGAAGAAGATCGACGAGCTGAAGAGCTAGGAGCAGGACCCCCTGTCCCCCACCGCTCGCAGGCTCGCGGCGGGGCGCGGCAAGGGGGCCTAGGCCTCGAGTTTGTACCCGAGTCCCCGGACCGTGAGCAGGTACGTCGGGTTGGCGGGGTCGGGCTCGAGTTTGGCCCGCAGCCGCTTGACGTGGACGTCGAGGGTCTTGGTGTCCCCCACGTAGTCCGAGCCCCAGACCCGGTCGATCAGCTGGCCCCGCGTGAGCACGCGGCCGGCGTTGCGCAGCAGGTACTCGAGCAGGTCGAACTCCTTGAGCGGCAGCGAGACGGTCGCGCCGTCCACCGCGACGACGTGCCGCTCGACGTCCATCCGCACCGGTCCGGCCTCGAGCACCCCGTCCGCCGCGGGCGCCTCGGCCGCGTCGCCGCGGCGGCGCAGGACCGCGCGGATGCGGGCCACCAGCTCTCGGGCCGAGTACGGCTTGGTGACGTAGTCGTCGGCGCCGAGCTCCAGGCCGACGACTTTGTCGATCTCGGCGTCCTTGGCGGTGAGCATGATGATCGGCACGTTGCTGCGGCTGCGGAGTGCGCGGCAGACCTCCGTGCCCGGCAGCCCGGGCAGCATCAGGTCCAGCAGCACGATGTCGGCGCCGCCGCGGTCGAACTCGGCCAGCGCCTCCGGCCCGCTGGCGGCGACGACGGCCTCGAACCCCTCGCGGCTCAGCATGTAGGACAGGGCGTCGGAGAAGGACTCCTCGTCCTCCACCACCAGCACTCGGGTCATCGACGTTCCTTCGACGCGGGGACGGCGACGGGGTCGCCCTGGGCGGACGGAGCGGCCAGCGGGATGCGGAGGGTGAACGTCGAGCCGAGACCCTCCTCGCTCCACACCGTCACCGATCCCCCGTGGTTGCTGGCGACGTGCTTGACGATGGCGAGGCCGAGCCCGGTGCCGCCGGTGCTGCTGGCCCGGGACTGGTCGACCCGGTAGAAGCGCTCGAAGACCCGGTGCCGGTCCTTGCGCGGGATCCCGATGCCGCTGTCGGTGACCGCTATCTCGGCGAAGCCGGACCGGGCGCGGGCGGCCACGGCGATCCGGTTGGCGCCGGCGCTGTAGGCGACGGCGTTGGCCAGCAGGTTGGTGACGGCCGTGGCCAGCTGGCTCTCCACGCCGCGCACCACCAGGCCGGTCTGCCCGCCGACGGCGATCTCGAGCTGGCGGGCCAGCGCCGCGGTCCGCGTGCGGTCCACCGCCTCGGCGATCACCCGGTCCACCTCCACCGGCGCCAACTCGGGCAGCGGCTCGCCGCCCTGCAGCCGGGACAGGTCGATGAGCTCCCGCACGAGCCGGGCCAGCCGATCGGCCTCGTGCGCCATGCGGGCGGCGAACCGCTGCACCGCCTCGGGGTCGTCGGCGGCCTGCTCGATAGCCTCGGCCAGCAGGGACAGCGCACCGACCGGCGTCTTGAGCTCGTGCCCCACGTTGGCCACGAAGTCGCGGCGGACCGCCTCCACCCGGCGGGTCTCGGTGACGTCCTGCAGCACGAGCCCGACGGGTCCGGGCGGGGGTGCCGTTCCGCTGTGCAGCCGGACGCCGTGCACGCCCACCGTCCGGGGACCGGAGCCGACGAGATCACCGGGCAGTCGCACGTCGGCCCGGCGACTGCCGCCGGCCCGGACCTCGCGGGCGATCTCGAGGAGGGCGGGGACCAGCAGGTGGCTGCCCCGGACGATGCCCAGCGCGCGTGCGGCCGGGTTCGCCAGCAGCACGGCGTCGTCGGTGTCGACAAGGAGGACGGCCGGATCCATGAGATCGACCAGCCGGCGCGCCAGGGCCGCCTCGGGCAGGACGACGGACCGGGGATCGGGTTCGGGGCCGCCGTGGTCGCGGCGGGTGCGGACGATGACGGTGGCGGCCACCACCCCACCGAGGATGAGGCCGACCACCAGGGCGACCAGCGGACTCACGCCTCGATGCTAGGTGGGTGCGGGACAGGATCGGCCCGATCCGCGGAGTCTTCCCGCCCGGACGGGTCAGTGTTCACCTCGGCGTGGGAGCCCGTTCACCGGCCGGGCGCCGGAGGGCCACCCCCGCCGTCCTACCCTCGGGACAGCGCGGAACTGCAGGGGCCGCATCGAGTGGGGAGACGACCGTGCGGGACAGCTACCGCGAGGAACTCGACGACATCCGGACGTGCCTGGTCGAGATGGCCAACTCGGTCGGCTCGCAGGTCAGCACGGCCACCACCGCGCTGCTCGACGCCGACGTGGCGCTCGCCGACCTGGTGATCGCCGGCGACGAGCAGATCGACGCGACCCGCGAGAGCATCGACCAGCGCTGCTTCACCCTCCTGGCCCGCCAGCAGCCGGTGGCCACCGACCTGCGGACGATCGTCACGGCGACGCGGATCGCCAGCGACCTCGAGCGCATGGGCGACCTCGCCGAGCACATCGCCAAGGTGGCCCGCATGCGGTTCCCGGAGCACGCCGTGCCGCAGGAGGTGCGCCCGGCATTCCTGGAGGCGGGGCACGTCGCCGAGATGCTGGTGACCAAGGCCGGGACGGTCATCGCGAAGCGGGACGTCGAGGCCGCGCGCGAGCTCGAGACCGACGACGACGCCATGGACCGGCTGCACCGCGGCCTGTTCCGCCAGGTGCTCTCCGACGACTGGCCCTACGGCGTCGAGGCCGCGATCGACATCACGCTGCTCGGCCGGTACTACGAGCGCTTCGCCGACCACGCCGTCAGCGTCGCGAGGAGAGTCGTCTACCTCGTCACCGGCGAACGCCACGCTGCAACATCGTCATCCTCCGGATGACACCGCGGCCACGTGCCGTTCCCCGGTTGCGTTGAGCCGCTGAGTTCCGGCTGCGCGGAGGCCTCCGGCCCCCACTCGCCGGAACGGCCCGCACCGAGCGTACGAGGGCAGAGGGGTCCCCTACTTCTTGCCCTGGTTCTTGACGGCCTCGATCGCTGCGGCCGCGGCCTCCGGGTCCAGGTACTCCCCGCCGGGCTTGACCGGCTTCAGGTCGTCGTCCAGGTCGTAGCGCAGCGGCACGCCCGTGGGGATGTTGAGCCCCACGACCTCGTCGTCCCCCATGTCGTCGAGGTGCTTCACCAGCGCCCGCAGGCTGTTGCCGTGCGCGGCGACGAGCACCGTCGCGCCGGTGCGCAGGTCGGGCACGATCGCGTCGTACCAGTACGGGAGCATGCGCACGACGACGTCCTTGAGGCACTCGGTCCGCGGCCGGGCCTCCGGCGGCAGGAACGAGTAGCGCGGGTCGCCGTCCTGGCTGTACTCGCTGCCGGCCTCGATCGGCGGCGGCGGGGTGTCGTACGAGCGGCGCCACAACATGAACTGCTCCTCGCCGAACTCGGCGAGGGTCGCGGCCTTGTCCTTCCCCTGCAGGGCGCCGTAGTGCCGCTCGTTGAGCCGCCAGGAGCGGCGCACCGGGATCCACTGCCGGTCGGCCTCGGCCAGCGCCAGCTCCGCGGTGCTGATCGCCCGGCGGAGCACCGACGTGTGCAGGACGTCGGGCAGCAGGTCCTGCTCGGCCAGCAGCTGGCCGCCCCGGGCGGCCTCGGCGCGCCCCTGCTCCGACAGCGGGACGTCCACCCAGCCGGTGAACAGATTGGCCTTGTTCCACTCGCTCTCGCCGTGGCGGAGCAGCACCAGGGTTCCGGGGGACGTCACGCGCCCATCCTGCCGGACCGCGCTCAGCGCGCGAGTTGGGGCCAGGTCAGCCAGAGCTCGTACACCAGCGGCGGGGCGAGCCCGGCGAGCAGCCAGGGGCTGCGCACCCTCCGGCGGGCGCCCCACCGGAGGGCCGCGACGACCGCGACGCTGCAGACCACGCTCGCCGCCAGCCAGAGCACGATCGCCACGACGTCCACGGCGATCAGCTGGAGGAAGCCGAGCTGGACCGCGCAGACCACCAGCGGATAGGCCGGCGCGGTGGCCGCCACGACGCCCATGAGCGCACGGCCGCGGCGCTCGGCCAGGGGCATGGTGTCCGCCATCGCACCCACGCTAACCGCGGCGGACCCTGCCTGCCGGTCAGGCGACGGCCGCGGGCAGGTCCTCCGCCTCTGCCGGCGTGGCCTGCCGCACCGCGGCGCCGATCACCTCGGCGGCCCGATCCAGCTGCTCGCCCGTGTGGGTTGCCATGACCGACAGCCGCAGCACGCCGCGACCGCGCGGGACGGCGGGGTAGGCGACCGCGTTGCAGTACACGCCGGCGTCGAAGGCGATCCGCCAGGCGGCCGCGGTGACCTCCTCGGCGCCCGTCGGGACGGCGAGCACCGCGCCCTTCCCCGGTAGCGGCGGAACGCCGGCCGCGCCGAGTGCCCGCCGCAGCCGGTCGCCGTTCTCGCGGGCACGCGCCATCCGCTCCGGCTCCTCGCGGAGCACGCGCAGCGCGGCCAGCGCGGCCCCCACCGAGGCGGGGTCGTTGGCCGCGCTGAACACGTAGGGCAGCGCGGAGGCCCGGATGCCGTCCGCGGCGGCGCGCGAGGTCATGACGGCGCCGCCGACGCTGGCCAGCGACTTGCTGAAGGCCACGGTCACCGCGTCCATCCGGTCGAGCACGCCGGCCTGCTCGGCCGCGCCGCGCCCGCGGGCACCCAGCACTCCCAGCCCGTGCGCCTCGTCGACCACCAGCCGGGCGCCGAACCGGTCGCACAGCGCCGCCATCTCGGCCAGGGGGGCGAGCTCGCCGGTCATCGAGTAGACGCCGTCGACGACCACGACCGCGCCGGCACGGTCGTCGAGGTCCTGGAGCCGGCGGGTCAGCGAGGCGAGGTCGTTGTGCCGGAACCGGCTCACGGTGCCGCGGCTGGCGGCCGCTCCCGCGTGCACGCTGGCGTGCGCGTGGGCATCGACCAGCAGCACGTCGCCGGGATGGCCGACGGTGGACAGGAGCGCGAGGTTGGCGTTGATGCCCGAGGAGGTCAGGACGGCGGCCTCGGTGCCGTAGTGGTCGGCCAACTCCTCCTCCAGCGCGAGGTGCAGCCGCGTCGTCCCGTTGAGGACCCGGCTGCCGGAGGTGCTGGTGCCATACTGCCGGACCGCCGTGGCCGCGGCCTCGATGTGGCGGGGATCACCCGCCAGGCCCAGGTAGTTGTTGCTGCCCAGGTTGATCCGGCGGCGTCCGTCGTCGTAGAGGGTGACCGCCTCCGGGGCCCCGCCGGTGGCGACGCCGTGGGTGGCCGCACCCGCCTCGGCGTGCCGGCGCAGCAGCTGGGCCAGCGGGTTCTCGAGCAGGGGTGCGAACGGGTCGCGGCGATCGGACGCAAAGACATGACGCTCTGTCACGGGGGACTCCCTCCAGTGGCACGGGGGTCCCCCTGCACGTTCGCAGGACAGCCTGCGGTCTACGGAGCGTGACCGTCAACCGTCCGATTGCCACTATCGGGTCACTCCGGAAAGGAGGACACCCGACTCCGCCGGCCCGGCAGCCACACGAGGACGACGACCGCGGCGACGACGACGGCGGCAGCGGTGAACACCGCGGTGACGTGCATGGCCGACACGAAGGCGTCCCGGGCGGGGCCGACGAGCGCCTCCGCGGCGCGCACGGCCTCCTCGCTCCCACCGGCCTGCACCCGGCGGACGGCCTCCAGCGTCGCCACGATCGACTCCCCGGCCTCGTCCCGGACCGCCGCGGGCAGCGCGTCGACCGCGCGGCCGAGGTGTGCGGAGTACGACGCGGTGAGGACCGAGCCGAGGATCGCCACCCCCAGTGCCCCGCCAATCTGCCGGACGGAGTTGTTCACCGCGGCGCCCGCTCCGGCCTTCTCCCGCGGGACGACGGACATGATCGACTCGGTGGCGGGCGCCATCACCGCGCCCATGCCGAGCCCCTGCACCGACAGGACGACGACGAGCAGCCACAACGGGGAGTCCAGGTCGAGCAGCTGCACCCCGACGAACGACAGCGCGATCAGGGCGAAGCCGACGGCACAGACGGCCTTGGCGCCGAACCGCTCGGCCAGCGCGGAGCTGCGAGGTGCGATGACCGCCATGACGAGGGCCATGGGGATCAGCGCGGCGCCGCTCTGCAGGGGCGTGTACCCCCGGACGCCCTGCAGGTAGTACACGAGGTAGAACGTGGCCCCGAGCAGTGCGAAGAAGTTCAGGCCGAGGGCTGCCGAGGCGGCCGAGAAGGCCGGGTTGCGGAAGAGCGAGACGTCCAGCGCCGGGTGGGTGGAACGCCGCTGGATCCACACGAAGACGACCAGCAGCAGGAGACCGCCGACGAGCGGCCCGAGCACCTGGGGCGTCGTCCATCCCGCCCCGGAGCCGCCCCGGATGATCCCGTAGACGAGGCCGGCCAGCGCGCCGATCGACAGCAGCACGCCGGGCACGTCGAGGCGGCCGGGCGTGGGGTCGCGCGACTCCGGGACGAAGGCGAGGACGGCGACGATCCCGAGGACGGCGACCGGGACGCCGATGAGGAAGACCGCGCCCCACCAGAAGTGCTCGAGGACGGCGCCTCCGGCCAGCGGGCCCCCGGCGACGGCGATCCCGGCGGTCCCGGCCCACACGCCGATGGCCCGGCCGCGCTCGCGGGGCGGGAAGACGTTGGTGATGACGGCGAGGGTGGTCGGCTGCACGGCGGCCCCGCCGATGCCCATGACCGCCCGCCAGGCGATGAGCTCTATCGGGCTGTCGCTGAACGCCGCCAGCACCGAGCCGAGGGCGTAGATGCTCAGCCCGATGAGCAACACACGTTTGCGGCCGATGCGGTCGCCGATGACGCCCCACGAGAACAGGAGGCCCGCGAACACCAGGATGTAGGCGTCCACGGCCCACTGCAGCTCCCCCTGGGTGGCCCCCAGTTCCCGCTGGAGCGTCGGGATGGCCACGTTGAGGATCGTGTTGCCCGTGATCACCACGAGCAGGCACACGGTCATGGTGGCCAGCACCCACCAGCGTCGCGCGTAACCCAGGCGCAGGTCGTCGGCCGGGGCCGCGTGGTCGGTCGCCGTCACGGGCGGCGCGTGGGATCCGCGAAGGCGGCGAATGCCTCCAGGTTGCGCAGCGACTCCCCTCGCTTGACCCGCCACTCCCACTCGCGGCGGATCGAGCTGCCGAAGCCGATCTCGAGCATCGCGTTGAAGTGGTCGTCGGCATAGCTGAGCACCGCGCCGAGGATGCGGTCGATCTCCTCGGGGGTGACCGCCGCGTGCGGGAGGCGCCCGGTCAGGTACACGTCACCGACGCTGTCGATGGAGTAGGCGACGCCGTACATGCGGGCGTTGTGCTGCAGCAGGAAGGTCCACAGCTGCTCGCGGTTCTCGTCGGGCTGCCGGCAGACGAACGCCTCGACCCGCAGGGCGTGCTCGCCGACGATCAGCCCGCAGACCGTCTTCAGCTTCTTCGTGCCCGGCAGGTCGACCAGCCACTTTCCCGGCTCGGGGTGCTCGTGGACGAGGTCGGACTCCTGCAGCGCCCCCTCGATGACGGCGTCGAGCGCGGCGACGACGTCGGCACTCATCGGGCGACCTGGAACCCGGCGAGCGCGCGCAGCGGGCCGAACGTCCGCGGGCGGTCGGACCCGGCGGCCGACGCGTACGCGTCGACGAGGGCGTCGGCGGTGCGGTCCCAGGAGAACAGGCCCGCGTGCCGGCGGGCGCCGGCCGCCAGCAGCTCGCGACGGGCGAGCACCCGGCGCACGGCGGCGGCGTAGTCGGCGGGGTCGTGCCCGTCGACCAGGAGCCCGGAGACGCCGTCGCGGACCGCCGTCCCCAGCCCACCCACCGCTGCCGCGACGACCGGGGTGCCGCAGGCCTGCGCCTCCAGCGCGACCAGCCCGAACGACTCGTTGTGGCTGGGGACGACGGTGACGTCGGCCGCCCGGTAGTGCTCGGCGAGACGGTCGGCGCGCTGGGGCGGGAAGAAGCGGACGAGATCGGCGATGCCCAGGTACGCCGCGAGTTTCTGGAGCTGCTCGGGGGCGTCGAGCCCCGAGCCGCTGGGGGCGCCGACCACGTGCACTCGCAGGCGGGCGCGGACCGCGGGGTCGTCGGCGACCATCCGGGCCGCGGCGTGCAGCAGCACGTCGGGCGCCTTGAGCGGCTGGATGCGGCCCACGAACAGCAGGACCAGTGCGTCGTCCTCGACCCCGACGGCCCGGCGGGCCCTGGCACGGTCGCCGGGGGCGAAGCGGTCGAGGTCGACGCCGGGCGGGACGACGAGGGTGCGCGCCGGGTCGGCGTCGTAGAGGCGGACCAGCTGGCGTGCCTCCTCCTCGGTGTTGGCGATCAGCCGGTCGGCCTCGGCGACCACCTGCTCCTCACCGATGACACGGGCCCGGGGCTCGGGTCGGTCGCCCTCGGCCAGCGCCTCGTTCTTGACCTTGGCGAGGGTGTGCGCGGTGTGGATCAGCGGCACGTTCCAGCGGTCGCGCGCGAGGTAGCCGACCTGTCCGGACAGCCAGTAGTGCGAGTGGACGACGTCGTAGTAGCCCGGCTCGTGCTGGGCCTCCTCGCGCAGCACCGCGGCGGTGAACGCGCAGAGCTGGGCCGGCAGCTCCTCCTTGCCCAGGCCCTCGAACGGGCCGGCGCTGACGTGCCGCACGGTCACGCCCGGGGTCATCTCCACCACCGGCGGCAGGTCGCTGGAGGTGGCCCGCGTGAAGATGTCGACGGCGATGCCGCGCGCGGCCAGCCGGCGGGAGACTTCGACGATGTAGACGTTCATGCCGCCCGCGTCGCCGGCGCCCGGCTGGTCGAGCGGACTGGTGTGCACCGAGAGCGTCGCCACCCGCCGGGGCGTGCCGGGGCGGGGGAAGCGGCGAGCGGGCACGTGCGACCTCCCCGCCTGACTGCGCTCCGGTGAGGGCCCCTGGCGGGGCCCTGACGACTGTCCAATCCTGCAACAGCGTCAGGATGGCGTTCATGCCCGGTACCGACCGATCCCACTCGCCCTCCTCGCCCGGCCTGCCCGGCGCCGGCCGCACTGCCGTCGTCACCGGTGCCTCCAGCGGCATCGGCGAGGCCACGGCGGCCCGGCTCGCGGCCGAGGGCTTCGACGTCGTCCTGGGCGCCCGCCGCATGGACCGGCTGACGGCGCTCGCCGACTCGATCGGGGCCCGGGCCCTGCCGCTGGACGTCACCGACGAGGCCTCCGTGTCGGCGTTCGCGGCGGCGCTCGACCGCGTGGACGTGCTGGTCAACAACGCGGGCGGCGCCTTCGACGCGGCACCGGTCGCCGATGCCGACCTCGACTCGTGGACGCGGTCCTACGACGTCAACGTGCTCGGGACCCTGCGGGTGACGAAGGCGCTGCTGCCGGCGCTGCGGGCGTCCGGCGGCGGGGACGTCGTCTTCGTCAGCTCCACCGCCGCGCTGATCTCGTACGAGGGCGGGGCGTCCTACACCGCGGCGAAGCACGGGGTGCACACGATGGCCGAGACGCTGCGGCTGGAGCTCAACGGCGAGCCGGTGCGGGTGATCGAGATCGCGCCGGGAATGGTGCGGACGGAGGAGTTCGCGCTGAACCGGCTGGGGTCGGCGGACAAGGCCGACGCCGTCTACCGCGGGGTGCGGGAGCCGCTGGTCGCCGAGGACGTCGCCGACTGCATCGCGTGGACCGTCACCCGGCCGCACCACGTGAACGTGGACCTGCTCGTCGTCCGCCCGCTGGCCCAGGCGGCCCAGCACAAGGTCGCGCGGGAGAGCTAGGGCCGGACCGCCGTCGGCTCGCGCTCCAGGGGGACGCCGAACTTCTCCTGCACCGTTGCGACGATCCGGTCGGCGAAGGCCAGCAGGTCGGCGGCCGTGGCGCCCGGTTCCGTGGTCAGCGCCAGGCTGTGACGGGACGACGTCCCGACCTTTCCCTCGCGGGTGCCTCGGCCGAACCCGGCGTTCTGCACCAGCCAAGCGGCGCTGAGCTTGACGTGCCCGTCGCCGGCCGGCCAGCTCGGACAGCCCTCCACCGCTCGGGCGGCGTCGACGATCGGGTTGGTGAAGAACGAGCCGGCGCTGCGGCTGTCGGGGTCGGCCGGGTCGAGCACCATGCCCTTGCCGCGCCGCAGGCCGATCACCGCCTCGCGGACCTCCGCCAGCGGGGCGGTCTCCCCGATCTCGACGCCCAGGGTGCGCGCCAGCTCCGCGTAGCCGATCGGACGGGAGAGCGGGCTCTCGTCGAGGTCGAACGTGACGTCGAGGACCACGAACCGGTCCGGATCCCGCTTGAGCCGGCTGTCGCGGTAGGCGAACCCGCACTCGGAGGGGCTGAGGGTCCGCTCGCTCTTCTCCGCCCGGTCGAATACCCGGACGGCGGTGATCGTCTGGGCGACCTCCTGGCCGTACGCGCCGACGTTCTGCACCGGGGTGGCACCGGTCGAGCCGGGGATGCCCGACAGCGCCTCGATGCCGGCGAGGCCGTGCGCGACGGCGAAGCCGACGAGCTCGTCCCAGTCGTGGCCGGCCTGCACGGTGAGCTCGCCGCCCCGGCGCTGGATCCCCGTCGTCCGGACGGCGACGACGTCACCGGGCCAGCCCTCGTCGGGCGCCACGATGTTGGACCCGCCACCGAGGACGAGCAGCGGACGTCCCGCCTCGTCGCCCTCCCGCACGGCGGCCACCAGCTCGGCGGGGTCGGTGACCTCGACCAGGCGCTCGATCGGGCCGCCGACGGCGAGGGTGGTGAGGTCCGCCAGCCGGACGTCGCGTCGAACCTGCACGGGCCCACGCTAACCGGGACTACCCTCTGGACCGGTGAGCGAGGCGGGCAGCGACCACAAGCGGCGGGCCTCGCTGTCGCCGTCCCCTCCCCGCAAGGCCCCCCGGCTGGCCGCCGGACGGGCCCGCGCCCTGGGGCTGCCGACCCGCGGGACCACCAACGCGAACCGCCTCCGGCGGGTCGACCGCTGGATGCTCGCCACCCAGGTGCCGCGGCTGCGGGACTCCGCGCGACCCCTCGTCGTCGACCTCGGGTACGGCGCCTCGGCGGTGACCACCCTCGAGCTGGTCGAGCGGCTGGGACCGCTTGTGGACCGCCTGGAGGTGGTCGGCCTGGAGATCGACCCGGCGCGGGTGGAGGCGGTCGAGGCCGACCGCGATCCTCCGCGGGTCGACTTCCGCGTCGGCGGCTTCGAGCTGGCCGGGCTGCAGCCGGTGCTGGTGCGGGCGTTCAACGTGCTGCGCCAGTACGACCAGGAGTCGGCCGCGCAGGCGTGGAAGACGATGTGCGGTGCGCTGGCTCCGGGCGGCGTGCTCGTCGAGGGCACCTGCGACGAGTGGGGACGACGGTCGGCGTGGGTGGCCCTGGATGCCGACGGCCCTCTCACGCTGACCCTCTCGACCCGCGTCGCGGACATCGGCACCCCCTCCGACCTCGCCGAACGGCTGCCGAAGGCGCTCATCCACCACAACGTGCCCGGGCAGCCGGTGCACGAGTTCCTGCGGGCCTTCGACGCGGGCTGGGCGGCGGCGGCCGGGCTGTCGCCCTTCGGGTCGAGACAGCGCTGGGTCGCGGCGGTGGAGTCACTGGCGGAGCAGGGCTGGCCGCTCGTCGGCTCGTCCCGCCGCTGGCGGCACGGCGAGGTGACCGTGCGCTGGTCGGCCGTCGCCCCGAGCTGAGCGCTACGGCCGGCCGGCGCGCGAGCAATGTCCCCCAGGAGGGCATTCCTTGGCCCGGAATGCCCTCCTGGGGGACATTGCTGCCGGGCGCGGCGGGGCCGGGTGGACCCTCGGGCACGATGGAACCGTGAGCATCCACGACGGTGAAGCGCTCCGGCAGCGCTGCATCGAGGCCGTCGTCGAGGAGGGCGAGCGGTTCGGCGTGCTCGCGCAGGCGCTCGCGGCCGGCCTGGCACCGGCGTCCGGCGGGCTGGAGGTCCGTGTCCCCTGGGTTCCCGAGTGGAACGCCGCCGACCTGGTCGGGCACGTCGGCACGGTCCACCGGTGGGCGACCGCGATCGTCCGCGCCGGGCACGCCGAGCCGCCCGGCCCCGACACCCGGCAGTCGCCGCCGGACGACGCGGCACCCCACTTCGCCGCGCTGCTCGACTGGTACGGGACCGGCCTCGTCGAGCTGGTAGCCACGCTGCGCACCACGCCGCCGGACTCGCCCGCCTGGCACATGAGCCCGGCCGCCGAGAAGGTCGCCGGGTCGTGGGCCCGCCGGCAGGCCCACGAGCTCGCCGTCCACCGCATGGACCTGGAGACCGCCGCCGGCGTGCCCTGCACCCCTCTCGACCCCGCGCTCGCCGAGGACGGCGTCGACGAACTGCTCACGATCGTCGTCCCGCGGTGGGCGCACACCGAGCCGCTGATCAGCGCCGTCGCGAGCACGGCCGTGACCGCGACCGACACCGGCCGCACCTGGTCGGTCGCCGTGACCCGCGGCCAGGTGACCGTGACACCCGACCGGTCAGGCACCGAGGACGCCCGCCTGCAGGGCACCGCCGGCCAGCTGTTGCTGCACCTCTGGGGCCGCCCCGCCGACGTCGACGTCGACGGCGACCGGGCGGCCCAGCAAATCCTGCGGGGCCGGTGAGCGCCCGCGTGCCGATCGGACTGCCACCGGGGCCCACCGCCGTCGCCGGCGGCACCGCCGAATTGCTCGCCGACGCCGACCGCGACGGGTCCTGGATGCTGCTGGTCAACGGCACCCCGCAGTCGCACGTCGACCTGCACGACCCGACCCACCTCGAGTTCGAGTACGTCCGCCGCATCGGCCACGTGCTCGACCTCGCCGCCGAGCCGGGCGCTCCGCTCGACGTCGTCCACCTCGGCGGCGGAGCGCTGACGCTGCCCCGGTACACCGCCGCGACCCGGCCCGGCAGCCGGCAGCGGGTAGTGGAGATCGACCAGCAGCTCACCGATCTCGTCCGGGAGCACCTGCCCCTCCCCCGCGGGATCCGGGTCCGGGTGCGGGCCGACGACGCCCGTGTCGGCCTCGCCGCCCTGCACACGAGCAGCGCCGACGTGGTCATCTGCGACGTCTTCGCCGGCGCCCGCACTCCCGGACACCTGACCAGCACCGAGTTCGCGGCGGAGGTGCGCCGCGTCCTCCGCCCCGGCGGGATCTACGCGGTCAACGTCGCCGACGGGCCGCCGCTGCGCTTCGCCCGCGGCCAGGTCGCCACCTTGCGCACCGCCTTCGCCGAGATCTGCCTGCTCGCCGAGCCCGGGACGCTGCGCGGACGCCGCTTCGGCAACCTCGTCGCCGTCGCCTCCGATGACGAGCTGCCCATCGAGGCCTTGGTCCGCCGTTGCGCGCGGGACCCGATGCCCTCCCGGGTCGTCCACGGCGACGATCTCGACCGGTTCGTCGGCAGCGCCCGCCCGGTGCGCGACGCGGACGCCGTGGCCTCCCCGGAGCCGCCCGAGGGGGTCTTCAGCCGCTGAGCGCCCGCTCGAACGCCGCCAGCGCCTCGTCCCCGAACAGCACGAAGGCGACCTCCTGCACGTGCTCGACGCGGGCCGCCCGCACCCCGGCGACCGCCTGGATCGCGGCGTCCTCGATCGGCCAGCCGTAGATGCCTGCGGAGATGGCCGGGAAGGCGACCGATTGGGCGCCGAGCTCGTCGGCCAGCCGCAGGCTCTCGGTGTAGCAGGAGCGCAGGACGGCGGAGTGGTCGCGGGACGCCGACCAGATCGGTCCCGCCGTGTGGATCACCCAGCGCGCCGGGAGCCGGCCGGCCGTCGTCGCCACCGCCCGACCGCGCGGCAGGCGGCCGTCGGGCAACCGCTCCTTCAGCGCGCGGCACTCGGCCACGATCGCCGGACCCCCGGCCCGGTGGATGGCGCCGTCGACCCCGCCACCGCCGAGCAGTCCCGGGTTCGCCGCGTTGACGATCACGTCCACGTCGGCCTCGGTGATGTCCCCGCGAACCGCCCGCACTTGCACGGTCCGACCGTAGGGTTCCGGGCATGACCGCGCCCACTCCGTACCGGCTCCGCCGGGACACGCACAACAAGGTGATCGCCGGCGTCTGTGCGGGGATCGCCCGCCGCTACGGCCTGTCGGCGAACGGCCTGCGCCTGGCCTTCGTCCTCTCCTGCGTGCTCCCCGGCCCGCAGTTCGTCGCCTACCTGCTGCTCTGGGTCCTCATCCCGGCCGACTGATCGGCCGGGCCGGTCACCAGCTGTTGCCGCGCCGCAGGCCGCGCACGGCCGGACGGACGTCGACCAGGTACACGACCGCGGCGACGATGGCCGGCAGGCCGAGGAAGCTCATCGGGCCGAACCAGTAGACGACGGCGACCGCGAGGCCGGTGATCGCCGCCCACCCGGGCTTCGTGAGCTTGCCGGCGGCGACGAATCCCGCGGCCGGGCGGATCAGCGCGTCGACGAAGGCCCACGCCGTCAACGCCAGGGCGACCCACTGCAGGAGGGTGAAGACCCAGAAGTCGAACAGCGCCATGCCCCGAGCCTACCCGCCGGGAGCCGGGATTCCCGGGGAACGACGTCGATCGGCGGCGGCGCACACCCCCAAGGAGTGCCCCCGGACGCGACAGGGCCCCGGAGCGCTGCTCGCAGCTCCGGGGCCCTGGTCGTGAACCGGACGTCAGTTGCCGGTGTTCTTCTTCGCCGGCACCGCGGTCGGGTCCGCGGGCTTGGCGGTGCGGGCGCGGGTCACGCGCGCGGAGGTCGCCTTGGCCGGGGCCTTCTGGGCGGCCGGGGTGGTCTTGCGGGCCGGGGCCTTCGTGGCGGCCTTCGGCTCCTCGACGGCCTCCTCGACCGTGGCCTTGGTGGTCTCGGCGGCCTTCTCGACGGTGTCCTCGGCCTTCGTCGCGACCTTGGTGGCCTTGGCGGCCGTCTTCTGCGCGATCGAGGTCACCTCGTTGGAGGCCTCGACGACGACCTCGGCGGTCTCCTCGAGCACGTCCTCGAGGGTGTCCTCGACGGCGTCCACGGCGCGCTCGGCGCGACGGACGACGCGGCGGAAGGCGGGCTGCTTGCGCAGGTCCTCGACGACCTCGGCGCCGCGCTCGGCGAGCGTCTCGACGGTCGCGGCCGCCTGGGTGCGGGCGGTCTCGACCAGGCCGGCGACGGTGGTCTTCAGCGTCTCGGGACGGACGGCGGTGGCCAGCTGCTGCGCCGTGGTGCGGGCGGTGCCGGCGGCCTCGGTCGCCCGGGTGCGCGCCTCGGTGGCGCGGGTGCGGGCCTCCTTGACGGCCAGGTCGGCCTGGACCTGGGCCTCGCCGGGGAGCGCCTCGGCCTTGGTGCGGAACTGGTCGAGCACGGTCTTCGCGCGCTCGACGGCCAGGTCACCGGCGCCGATCACGGCGAGGACGGCGGGCCTGGCGGCGGTCACGGCGAACTCGCCGTAGTGCTTCACGGTCTGGGTGGCGGTCATGCCGACTCCTTCGTGGTGCGGTCTGGGGAGGGGTGGGAAGAGGTCTGGGTGGTGGCCCGGTGCTCTCGGACGTAGGTCTCGTACAGCTCGAGCAGAACGGCCTTGTGCCGCTCGGAGAGCGCGTCGTCGGACCGGATCGCCGCCACGGTGTCCGGGCTGCCGGACCGCCGGTCGAGGATCCCTGCCTGCTCGTAGAGCGATTCGGCCGAGATCTTCAGGCCCCGGGCGATCGACGCGAGGATCTCCGCGGACGGCTTGCGGAGCCCCCGCTCCACCTGGGACAGGTAGGGGTTGCTCACGCCCGCGGTGCGGGCCAGCTCGCGCAGCGACACCCGCGCGGCGTTGCGCTGCTCGCGGATGAAGTCGCCCACCTGCGAACTGACGGTCGCGACGCTCGGGGCGTCCGCGATCGACTCGGTAACCGACTCCACCACGCTGCCGGCGACCCGGTCCACCTTCTCGCGGACCGTCGTCACCTGCTCGCGGACGAACTCACTCGGGGTCTGCACGGATACGACCCTAACCCAGGGTGCTAGCTCCTGCAAGCGGGTCAGCTAGCAGATGAGGGTGAGTCCCGTCACAGAAGAACCCGCAGGTCAGGCCGCCAACACTGCCGACGGCCGGATCTGGCCGACCACGCCGTCGCCCCCGGACACCGGCGTCAGCAACCACGGGGCAAGCACCTCGGCGGACACGCCGATCCGCTGCAGCGCGGCGCTCAGGGCCGGGGTGCGGCCCCGGTCGCCACCGTCGTCCAGCTTCAGCGCGACGGCACCGCGACCCGGGGCGGCGGCGACGTGGACGCCGTCGGCCCCCTCCTTCACCAGCAGGCCGGGGACCGCCTCCATCAAGGCGGTGTCCGTGCGACCGGTACCCGCCACCAGCCACGGGTGCGCCCGCATGGCGTCGGCGACCGACCGGTCGCGGGAGCCCTCGGGTGCCTGCACGAGGGACAGCACCCCGCGCGCCAGGCCGGTGACCGAGAGAGCGTGCTGCGGCGCACCACACCCGTCCACCACCACCGCCGACACCGGCTCCCCGGCCGCCTCGCCGAGGCGGGCTGCGATCGCCCGCTGCAGGGGGTGCTCCGGGGACAGGTAGTCCTCCGTCGGCCAGCCGGCCGCAACGCAGGCGGCCAGCATCGCGGCGTGCTTGCCCGAGCAGTTCATCGCCAGCCGGTCGGGCGCCCGGCCGGCGACCAGCCACCCGGCCTTCGTCGGCTCGTGCTGCGGCAGCGCCGGCGGGCAGCCGAGGTCGTCAACCCCGAGCCCCGCGGCGGCCAGCATGCTCGCGGCCAGCTCCCGGTGGCCGTCCTCGCCGTTGTGCGAGCCGGCGCCGATGGCCAGCTCCTCCGCCGACCGCGGCGCCCAGCCGGCGGCCAGCAGCGCGGTGGCCTGCACCGGCTTGTTCGACGACCGCGGCAGGATCGGCCGGTCGACGGCGCCCGCGGCGAAGGTCACCACGCCGTCGGCGTCCAGGACGACGAGGGACCCGCGGTGCGCGGACTCGAGGAACCCCGACCGCCAGACCTCGACCAGGACCGGGTTGTCCGGCCACTTGAAGGACCCCGTCCCCCTCACGCCTCGCACGCTCGGAGCGAGCCTCTGGACGGGGCCATCAACGGCCCTCGTCGGCGAGCAGGGCGGCGACGTCGGCCTCGCCGTCGCGGTACCGGCGGCCCAGCTCGGCTGCGAGGGAGTCCATGACCTGCTGCACCCCGCGGCGCCGCTCGGACAGCCCGCTCTCCGCGGCGGCCAGTGACTTCGCGGCCTTCTCCAGCTTGGCGTCAGGAAGGTCGGCGATCGCGGACATGTCGATGCCCGCGGTCAGGGAGTTCACCCACGACTCGTACTCCTCCGGCGCGTGCGGCTGCACCGTCTGGTGCCGCCCGAGCCCGTGCGCGGGGCCGCGGCCCTTCTCCGAGAGGATTTCCGGCAGAAGGTCGACCAGTGACCGGCCGTCGTGCTCCGCCCGCCGCTGCAGCTCCCGCCGCACGATGTCCAGCCGGCCCTGCAGCAGGCGCCGCGTGTACGAGAGGTTGACCTCCTGCTGCTCGGCCTCGCGCCGCAGCCGGCGGACCTCGCTCATCGGCTGCTGCATGGCGTTGTCGAGGAAGGCGGGGTCGAGCAGCGCGTCGACGGCGGCACCTCCGGCGGGCGCGGGCTTGGGGCTCACGACTTCTCCTTGATTCCGAGGAAGCTTCGGGCGTCGGCGGTGCTCATGGGCGGGCGCTGGGCGATGCGGGCGAGGCCGGCCGCGCGGGCGACCAGCTGGGCGTTGTCGCGGACCGGCTCGCCCGGAGCGTAGGTCAGCGTGTCCTCCATGCCCACTCGCAGGTGCCCGCCGGCCGAGAGCGCGGCGAGCATGACCGGCAACGAGGTCCGGCCGATGCCGGTGGCGGCGAACGTGGCGCCGGGCGGCAGCAGCGGCAGGCAGGACGTGAGCGCGTGCGCCGTCCCCGGCATGCCGCCGGGGACGCCCATGACGAGGTCGACGTGCACGTGGCCGCCGTGCGGCGGCCCGTACTTGTCCAGCAGCCGGGCGAGCGTGGCGAGCTGGCCGAGGTCGAAGACCTCGTACTCGGGGACGATGCCGCGCTGCTGCATCTGCGTGTGCAGCTCGACGATCAGGTCCCACGGGTTGCTGAAGACGTCGCGGCCGAAGTTCACCGTGCCCAGCGTCAGCGACGCCGCGTCCGGCTCCGCGTCGAGGACGGCGAGGCGCGCGTCGAACGGGTCGGTCACCGCGCCGCCGCTTGAGAGCTGCACGACCAGGTCGGTGTTCTCGCGCACGGCGGCCACCACCTCGCGCACCCGCCCGAGGTCGAGCGTGGGCTTCGTGTCGGCGCCCCGCACGTGCAGGTGGATCACGGCGGCGCCCACCGCCTGGCAGTCCCGTGCGGTCGCCACCACCTCCTCGACGGTCACCGGCAGGGCCGGGACGTCGGCCTTGGCCGATTCCGCGCCCGTGGGGGCGACCGTGAGAAGGGTGGGGGTGGTCACCGGCCGATCGTGGCAGACCGGACCGCGCGGATCCGCTCCCGGGCGGCTGCGTCGATGCCGGCCGTGTCGGCCGGGGCGTCGTCGGGATCGATGGTCGCGGTCGATCCGGCGACGGTGAGCACCGCGTCCATCGCCACCGACTGCTTCACCAGCGCCAGCGCGACCACACCGAGCTCGTGGTGGCGCACCACCGTGCCCACCCGGCCGACCTCGCGGGTGCCGGCCAGCACCGGGGTGCCGGGTTCGGCCAGCACCTCGCTCACGCCGTCCAGGTGCAGGAGCACCAGCCGGCGGGGCGGGCGGCCCAGGTTGTGCACGCGGGCGACGGTCTCCTGCCCGCGGTAGCAGCCCTTGTCCAGATGGACGGCGGTCGTCAGCCAGGAGAGCTCGTTCGGGATCGTCCGGTGGTCGCTGTCGACCCCGAAGCGGGGACGGCGGGCCTCGACCCGCAGCGCCTCGTAGGCCTGGATGCCCGCCGGCGCGGCGCCGAGCCGGTCGGCGGTCGCGGCCAGCTCGGAGCGGGGGACGACGAGGTCGAACACGGGAGCCCCCTGGCCGATGGGAGGCATCCGCCGGACGAAGCCCCCACCGTCCAGGGCGGTCACGTCGTCGGGCGCCGGCAGCCCCGCCGCCGCGAGGACCTCGGAGGCCTTCGGCCCGACGAGGCTCAGGACGCCCCACTGCTCCGTCACCAGCGCGGGGTCCACGCGGAGCAGGAACCGCATCTTCTGCAGGAAGTCGACCAGCGCCGCTCCGGTGCCGGGTTCGACGTCGGCCCAGGTGGTGCCGTCCAGATCGGCCAGCACGAGGTGGTGCTCGACGTGCCCGTGCGGCGAGAGGACCAGCGCCTCGCTGCCCGTCGCGTCGGCCAGCCGCTCGAGGTGCTGGCTGGTGAGGCTGTGCAGCCAGGTCAGCCGGTCGGGGCCGGGGACGACGACGACGTCGCGGTCGCTGCGGTCGACCAGGCCGGCGCCCTCGGCGAGCAGCCGCTGCTCGCGGAGCGGGTCGCCGTAGTGGGCGGCGACGGAACCGCCCTCGACGACCACCGCGCCGGGGCGCGACAGCAGGGGTGAACTCATGAGGAGTGCTCCGATCCGGCTCGTTCGCGGCACGCGCGGCACGTCCCCGACAGCGCGACGTGCCCTATGTCCACGGTGAAACCCAGGTCGGCCGCCAGACGTTCCGCGGCGCTGTCCAGCAGGTCGGGCGCGACCGAGGAGATCTCGCCGCAGACCTGGCAGACGACGTGGACGTGCGGCTGCTCGGCGGCGTGGTAGACCGGCGCCCCCTTGCCGAGGTGGGTGTGCCAGACCAGACCGAGCCGCTCGAGCAGCTCCAGGTTGCGGTACACCGTCGAGGTGTCGGGCGCGGCGCCGCCGGGCCCGGCCTCCTCGCGCAGCCGCGTCCCGATCGCCTCCGGGGTGGCGTGCTCGAGCCCGGCGACGGCGGCGAGCACCCGCTCCCGCTGGGCGGTCAGCCGCAGCCCCCGGGCGCGCAGCCGCTCGGCCAGCGGCGCCGCGCCGTGCTCCGTACCCATGCGCCGAGCCTAGGCCGGTCGTCGGGCAGGCTGGGCCGGTGAGTGATGTGCGCGCAGTGGCCGCCTGGCGCGGCGGGACCGCGGTCCGGATCCCTCCCGCCGAACCCGTGGTCACCGCGTTCGACCAGGGGCTGGGCCGAGGCGATGGCGTCTTCGAGTCGGCGTCCGTCGTCGGGGGGACGACGCCGCACCTGGCCGCGCACCTCGACCGGCTGGCCCGCTCGGCCGCCCTCCTCGAGCTGGCCGACCCCGGCCCGGCCGCCTGGCGCGCGCTGGTCGGGACGGTCCTCGACGGCTGGCCGCCGGAGACGGAGGGCGTCGTCCGGCTGTTCCTCACCCGCGGGGAGGACGGACCCCCCACCGCTCTCGCACTGCTGGCGCCGGTTCCGCCCGAGGTGCTCCGCCAGCGCGCGCAGGGCATCTCGGTGGTCAGCCTCGGCCTCGGGGTCCCGGCCGGCTTCCGCGCGCAGGCGCCGTGGCTGCTGGGCGGTGCGAAGACGCTCTCGTACGCGGTCAACATGGCCGCGCAGCGGCACGCCCACCGGCTGGGTGCCGACGACGTCGTGTTCACGTCGCTGGAGGGTCAGCTGCTCGAGGGACCGACATCGACGGTCGTCTGGGCGGCCCAGGGCGCCCTCCGCACCCCTCCGCTGGAGACCGGGATCCTGGCCGGCACCACGGTCGCCCGGCTCTTCACCCGGGCCGCGCAGGCCGGCTGGCGCACCGCGACCAGCTGGGGCACCGTCGCCGACCTGCACGCGGCCGACGCCGTGTGGCTGGTGTCGGGGGTCCGGGGGGTCGCCGTCGTGCACACGCTGGACGGGATCCGCCGCGGCGAGGCGGGCCTCACCGTCCGGATCCAGCAGCTCCTCGCCCGGTAGGGTCCGCACCGGTGCGCCGGGAAGTCTGGTCGGCAGTCGTCGGACCGACCCCTGGAGCGCTCCCGTGACCCGACCCGCCTTCCGCCTCCTCGGCCGGGGCTCGTACGCCGAGGCCCAGCGCATCGGGGAGATCCTGCGCCGGGAGACCGTGGGTGGCGCCCTGCTGCTGGTCGCCGCGGCGATCGCGCTGGTCTGGGCCAACTCCCCCTGGTCGGGCGCCTACGAGGCCCTGCGGGACACCCGGATCGGTCCCGCCGCCCTGCACCTGGACCTCTCCCTCGGCACCTGGGCGGCCGACGGCCTGCTCGCGATCTTCTTCTTCGTCGCGGGCCTCGAGCTCAAGCGCGAGTTCGTCGCCGGGGATCTGCGCGAGCCGCGCCGCGCCGCGCTGCCGGTGGCCGCCGCGGTAGGCGGCATGGTCGTGCCGGCCCTCTTCTTCGTCCTGGTCAACCTGGGCGGTCCCGAGGGGGCGCTGCGCGGCTGGGCCATCCCGTCGGCGACGGACATCGCGTTCGCCCTCGCCGTCCTGGCGGTGATCAGCACCCACCTGCCGTCGGCCCTGCGGACCTTCCTGCTCACCCTCGCCGTCGTCGACGACCTGCTGGCCATCGTGGTGATCGCGGTCTTCTACACCGAGGGGCTGTCGATCGGCTTCCTCGGGCTCACGCTGGTGCCGCTCGCGCTCTTCGGCCTCCTCGTCCAGCGGGGGATCGGCTCGATCTGGGTGCTGGTGCCGCTCGCCGTCGCCGCCTGGGGCCTCATGCACGCGTCGGGGGTCCACGCCACGGTCGCGGGAGTGCTGCTCGCCTTCACCGTGCCGGTGACGTCCGGCTCCGCGGAGCGCTTCGAGCACCGTCTCCGTCCCCTGTCGGCCGGGGTGGCGGTGCCCGTCTTCGCGTTCTTCTCCGCAGGCGTCGCCGTAGGCGGGCTCTCCGGCCTGGGTGCCTCGCTGGGCGACGCCGTCGCGGTGGGGATCGTCGTCGGCCTCGTCGCCGGGAAGGCGACCGGCATCAGCCTGGCCACACTGCTGGTGGCCCGGTTCACCCGGGCCCAGCTCGACGAGGACCTCGGCTGGCCCGACGTCGTCGGCCTCTCCCTGCTGGGGGGCATCGGCTTCACCGTCTCGCTGCTCATCACCGAGTTGGCGTACGGAGCCGGGAGCGCGAGCTACGACCACGCGAAGGTGGGCATCCTGGCCGGCACGCTCGCCGCGGCCCTGCTCGCCGCGGTCGTGCTGCGGCTGCGCAACCGCCGCTACCGGCGCATCTCCGAGGAGGAGCAGCGCGACGAGGACCGCGACGGTGTGCCGGACGTCTACCAGCGGCCCCCGCCACCGTTCGCCGACAGCTGAGGATTCCGGTTGCCGCCGCGTTTTCCTCCGACGTACCGTCGTCGTACACGAGAGAGGAGGTGGTCCGTACTTTGCATGCTTATCGGACTCGTGAGGTGGCTGTCCGCTAGCCGCCGTCCAGATGGGCCGCCCGTTCAGACTCGCGTCTGAGCGACGGCAGATCGCCCGTCCGTCGTACGGCGGCGAGCGAGAACCGGACAGTCACCCGACCCCCGGGCCGCCGACACTTGTCCAGTCGGCCCGCGCGCAGCAACCCCGTCAGGGGCGGCGCCGCGGAGCAGCCCGGGGGTTGTCCGTTCCCTGGGTAGGTTCTGGTCGTGGAGCTCGGCGGACTACCGGTCGAGACCGACGTGTCCGCCGGCGTCTGGATCTCCTCGGCCCGGCGCAGGGGTCGCCCCGGGACCGTCGCCGCGCTGCTGCCCGACACCTTCGAGGCCTACGCCCGCGTCCTCCACCCGGCCGTCCGCTACGCCGGGGACGACGACATCGAGATCGGCTGGGCCGAGGTCGCCGCGCACAACGGCACCGTCCTCTCGCCGCTCGCGCAGTGGGACGAGCTCACCCACGGGCCCGTCGACAGCCAGCCGCCGGTGTGGGACGACGGTCCCAGCGAGGGCCACCTCCCGGCCACCGTCGCCGCCCGCCTCGGCGAGGTCCTGGCGGGGCACACCACGACGCCCGAGTGCCTGTTCGGCCGCTGGGACGGCTTCGGCTACGACCTGCGCGACCCCGCCGTGCCGCCCTGGCTCCTGCTCCGGGGCGAACGGGACGTCGTCCTCGTCCGCGGCACCGTCGCCGACGCCGTCCGGAACCTGGCGCCGGAGCCGCACGAGCAGAGCGCCAACCTCTGGTGGCCCGCCGACCGGGCGTGGTGCGTGGTCACCGACGTCGACCTGCGCAGCAGCTACGTCGGCGCCAGCGGGGCCTGCATCGCCGAGCTCCTGGGCGCCACCGGCATCGAGGCCCTGCCGGTCACCCCGCAGGACGCGCTCGCCTAGGAGCCTGCTGCAGTAATCGGCGTGTCTGCCCGACCGTAAAGAGGGTCGGGAGAACGATCGGGGTCGTGCAGGGCACTTCCCAGTCCGAGCAGGTGGTGATGGACGTCGAGTTGTTCCAGGTCTACCAAGCAGCTCAGCACGGGAGCCCCCGCGCCGGGTGAGCCGGCATTTCGTCACAGCGCCACAGCCGTTGAGCGGACCCGCGGGCCCACGCTGCCTAGTGACACGCCCGGTAACCGGCGGAAACCTCAAACCCGCAGGTCAACGGATGGATTCGGGCCACCAGGCGATCCCTCAGCTAGAACCCCGAACCCGAGCCTCGGCACCCGGGGTCGTGGCCCGGGACTTGCTCGACTCCACGGGACGAGCGATCACAACGGCGATGGCAACGCCGATCCACCGCGTCTGCTCGGCGCGGACCTGCAGCGGGGAGGAGGCCCCGGGATCCGGCGACGGAAGGCCTGGTCGGTACACCCGCCCGCCCGGGTGTACCGACCGGTGCGGTTCAAACGGTTTCGGGAACCCGCAGGTCGGCAAGGACGAGGTCGAACTCGGCGACTTCCAGGATCTCCGGGCCCAACTTCCGCGCGAACTCCTCGCGCTGTGTCGTGAACAGGCCCATCTTCCGCGCGAACTCCTCGCGCAGTGTCGTGAACTGGTCCCGGGTGTGTTCCATCGCTCCGCGACTCGCAAAGACGACGGAACCCGCGCAATGGCCCGTCCGGCGGTCGACCAGGAGGCTGTTGCTGCAGAAGCCCTGGATCTCCTCCCACGACGGCATCAGGCTCGTCTTGTAGGCATCGATCATCCGCTCGAGGTTTTCGGGGTCGGTGCGCACCCAGGTCACCCGGGCGCAGGTCCCGTCCCCCATCCGGGACCGGTGGAGGACGGCGATCTCCCACTCCTGGACCTCGGGCTCGCCACCGAAGATCTGCACGATGCGCTCGCGCATCGGGTGGACGCGGCCGGCGCTGGCCCGCATCGAAAGCTCGTCGCCCCAGGCCGACGTGGCGATACAGCGGCCGGTCTCACGGTCCGCGAGCATCGACAGGCCGACGAAGCCGTGCATCTCCTGCAGCTGCGGCAGGATCTCATCGCGCATGTGGGCGACGGCGTCCTCGAGCCTCGTGGCGTTGCCGCGGATGGTGGTGGATCGGGCGTACATGCCACCGCTCCTCTCTGCTGCGGGCGACGGCGCCCCTGCGGCGCTGCCGCGCCGCTCACTGTCCTCGTCTCGCGGTGGAGAGAACAGGCCCGCGTGGAGTGTCGATGACGGACGCCGGCCCGGCAGCCACGATCCCGACAGTTCCACGCGGGCCCGCACGAACTGCCACTGGGAGCGGGCGAGCCGCGGAAGACAGAGCCGTGTCCGCATAGTCGCGGCGGAGCTAGTGCCGGGTCAGGCAACCTTCGCCCTCTTGATGGTTTCGGCTCGGCGGATGACCTTGCGGAGCGTGGGATCGGTGACGTGCCGGTTCCGCCAGGCGATGTAGCGGCGGATCATGCTGGCCTGCTCGTTACCTGACAAGCAGCAAACTCTCCCTATTCACCGAAGCGAGCGTGATGGTCGCTCCCCCTAGGCAATCGGAGATGGGCTGTGACGGAAGAGTGGCGCCCCTTGGACCCGTACAAGGGGCCGGCGGACAACGGGCTGGAGCCACTGACTGGCCACGAGCTGGAGGAGGAGGTCGCCTTCTACAAGCGCACCGCCGACCAAACGGCGAGCCCTGCGACCCCGAGTGGGACCGTTGGTTGGAGGAGGACCGGACTGGCCAGTCGTCCTATCGGCCGATCATCCCGGAGGCGCGTGATGGCCGTCGAGCCCACGGTTCACAAGCCGTCCCGAGCCATCCCCAGGACTATGCGGTGGCCACCTCCAGCGGCCATGCGCCGCGAGGACGACGTGGTCCACGCCGCCCTGGCCGAAGCCATGCTCGAAGAGCAGGAGATCAGCGACCTCGCCGCCCGGATCATCGCCTCCTGGTGGTATCAGGGCCGGCACAGCGCTCTCCACCGCTTCGTCGTCTCCGGAGCCATCGACCGGGCGCGCGTCCTCGACGAGTACCTCGCCCGCTACGAGCCGCTTGTCCTCCTAGATTTCGATCGCCTGGCCCTGGACGCCCTCGGCTCCTATCTGGTGCGTGCCGCCGGGCTCGATGCCTGGGGCGACCGCGGCCGGGTGTTTGATTGGGATACGCGCACGCACTCCGACCGGCAGCCGTGGGTGTACTGGACCACGACATCAACCCCATCGGCCGCTTGAGTCGTCCCCCCGCACTGCTAGCTGAGTGAGGTTCGGCGGCCTGTGCTTCGGGACGCTCCGGTTGGTCCACGGGCAGTCGGCTCACGTTGCGTAGCCGGTGGGTACTGTCCGGACGGCAACCGTCGCGCGCTTACAACCCGAGGGCCGTAGAGCCCTTGTCCGCGCGGCTCTACCGGTCACTACCTCGCGTGGCTGTCGCTGGGCCGTGCCGGGTCAATCGGACGGCGGGCTCAGCTCGAGACGGCGTGCGCGGACCGGTCGCCTCTGCGAACCGCCCAGCCCATCCACGCCAGACCTAGGCCGAAGAGCGGAACCCCGATGTAAAGCCCCACTCCGTGGTGGTCGGCTCGTCCTCGAAGAACGCGCCGGTCGCCATGTCGATGGCAATCGCGGCCACCAGCCCAAGCAGCATCAGCAGCGGCGCCCCCCGCGGTACGACGTGGGCCATCACGCTGCCGATGCCGAACAGCACGATCCCGACGAGGAAGCCGAAGAACCCGATCATCGAGAGCACCCCGGTCCACGCCGGTTCACCCGGTTCGCCGACGGCGTCCCAGATCAGGAACACGACACCGAGCAGGAAGACGATCGCTGCTCCTGCAGCGGTCAGCGGGCCGCCCAGCCGGCCGGGCCAGCCGTCGGCCGGCGCCTGTACCCGGTGCAGTTGGGGAACGACGTACACCAGCAGGGCGAAGCCGACGAGCAGCGCCAGCCAGGCCCAGTCGGTGACAATGCTGACCAGTGCGCCTAGGACGAACATGGCGCCCGCGATCATCGTGAGCGTGCCCAGCGTCGTGTCTCGGGCACCCACGCCGCGACGAGGGAATGCCGTGTCCGATGAGGTCCGGTTCACTGCCGCCTCCTGCGGACGATCCCGTCACCTTCTGCGCAGCTCCAACAACAGAGTGCTGGGCGGCGTATGCGGAGGGCTGGCCGAGTACACCGACACAGATCCCTTGCTGTGGCGCGTCGGGTTCATCGCGCTGGCGCTGATGGGTGCCGGCATCTTGCTCTACCCGCTGTTATGGCTCCTCGTGCCGGCCGCAGGCCCGGATGACTCCTCCACGTATGGGCTCCATGAGACGCTCCGGAAGGGACGGGCCCCCCGCGCCCAGCTAGAGCTGCGCCAGCTCCGCGGCCAGGTCGTCGAGTCCGAGCGATCCCTGCGACAGCGCGGCCATGTGCCACGCCTTGAGGTCGAAGGCCTCCCCGCGCGCCTGCTGAGCCGCCTCCCGGCCCTGCAGCCAGGCCCGCTCCCCCAGCTTGTAGCTGATCGCCTGGCCCGGGATGCCCAGGTAGCGGACCAGCTCGCTGTCGAGGAACGCGAGATCGGCGCCGGAGTTCTCCCCGAGGAAGGCCCGGGCCAGCTCCGGCGTCCAGGGCTGCCCCCGGTGCTCGGCGAGGAACCCCTCGGCGTCGTCGGGGATCGGCAGGCCGAGGTGCATCCCGATGTCGATGACCACCCGGACCGCCCGCAGCTGTTGCGCGTCGAGGTAGCCCAGCCGCTCCCCCGGATCGGCGAAGTAGCCCAGCTCGTCCATCAGCCGCTCCGCGTAGAGCGCCCAGCCCTCTACGTTCGCGCCGACCGAGCCGAGGGAGGTCTGGTAGGTCGACAGCTGTCCCGAGACGTAGACCCACTGCGCCAGCTGCAGGTGGTGGCCCGGAACGCCCTCGTGGTACCAGATCGAGACCAGGTCCCAGAGCGGGAACCGGGTGCGGCCCAGCGCCGGCAGCCACGTGCGGCCCGGGCGGGAGAAGTCCTGCGCCGGCCGCGTGTAGTACGGCGCGGCCGCGCTGCCCGGGGGCGCGATCATGGCCTGCACCCGGCGCACCGGCTCGGCGAGGTCGAAGTGCGTGCCGTCCATCGCCGTGATTGCGTCGTCCATCATCGACTGCAGCCGGGCGCGGATCTCCTCCACGCCGTCCACGGCCGGTCCGGACGTCGCCAGCCAGCGCATGGCCTCCATCGGCGTGCCGCCGGGCAGGACCTTCTCCGCCTCGACCCGCTGCTCGGCCAGGATCCGCCGGTGCTCGGCCCATCCCCAGGCGTAGGCCTCCTCGAGGCCGTCGCCTGCGCCGAGGTCCGACCCGGTCCACCGGCGTGCGGCCAGCGCGTAGCGCTCGCGCCCGACGGCGTCCGGCGTCCCCTCGGTGCGCGGGCCGTAGTCGTCGCGCAGGTAGTCGCGGATCTCCGCCACGGCCTCGTCGGCGGCGCGCGCGGCGGCGACGAGCTCGGTCAGCTGCGACTCCGGACCCGAGGCGACGAAAGCCGCGAAGAACGGACCGGCCAGCCACTCGTCGAGCTGCGCGACGACGGTGCGCACCTGCCGCGGTGCAACCAGCAGCCCGCGGCGGCTGCCCTCGTCGAGGCTCTCGCGGAAGCCGTCGAAGGCCTTCGGTATCCGCGCCATCCGGCGGGCCACAACGGCCCAGTCCTCCTCCGACGCCGTCGGCATCAGCATGAACACCTGGCGGATCGAGTGGACTGGGCTGAACAGGTTCGACAGCGCGCGCAGGCCCTCGCCCGCCTCGTGTGCGTCGAGCTGGGCGCCGAGCCGCTCGCGCAGCAGGCGGGCGCAGCGCCGCTCGATCGGGTCGTCGTCCAGGGCGGGGTTCTCGGCCAGGGCGCGGTCGAGCTCGGCGAGGGTCTCCCGCACCAGCGCCGCCTCGGCCTCCAGTCCCGCCGGGCTCGGATCGGGGAGCCCGTCCTCGCCCGGCCGGGTGCCCAGCGAGGTGGCGACGATCGGGTCGAGGTCGCACACGGCCTCGACGTAGCGGTCGGCGATCTGGCGAGGGGTGGTGGGGCGGGCGGAAGTCGACGTGCTCATCGGATCCGTTCGAGTCGGGCGGACATCAGCGGTCGCAGGGGCCCGTCGGGGCCGGCCCGGTCGATGGCGTACATGAGCGCGCCCTCGACGATCCCGTAGAGCCGGACGGACCGGGTGACGTCGGGGGCGTCCGGCGTCCGGGCCAGGACGTCGGAGGTGAGCTCCCAGCTGGTCGTCGTCCGGGCACTGCCGACGTAGATCTCGACCAGTCCCTCGGGGCTGGTCACCAGCAGCTCCACGTCGTCCCGACCGCGGGGGCGCCAGTACCCGGACTCGCGAGCGTCCGGGCCGACGATCCCGCCGTCGTCGGTGAGCCGCCAGGTGCGCGACTCGTAAGCGAGGAAGCCGCGGCCGTCGTGGCTGAACCGGATCCACTGGCCGAACCGGTGGTCACCCCCGGCCCCGGCTGCCTGCCCTTCGCCGTGCCACTCGCCCAGCAGCGGCAGCACGGAGAGGAGCTGCTCGGAGACCTCGGGCCCGCTGCGGACGTCGGCGGTGTCGGGCACCGGCAGCTCGGTGGGGCCGCTCATCGCCGCCCGCCGCGGGGCCGCCGGGCCAGCCGGTAGGCACCGACGGCGCAGGCGAGCGCGGCCAGCGCCACCAGGGTGACCAGGACCCACGCAGAAACCATGGTCTCCACCGTATGCGGGGTCGCCCGGACCTCCTCAGCCGGTCACCGGAACCGCACCGACGGTCGCCGCGACGACCTCGTCCCAGGGCGTCGCCCGCAGCCCGAACGTCTCCGTGGTGGCCGTCGCGTCGACCACGAACGGCTGGTCGAACTGGTGCCGCATGGCGGCGACCTCACGCATCATCGGAACGGCGAGGCCGACGGCCCGCAGCACCGGCCAGGGCACGCCGCTCACCGGCACGGGCGGCACCGGGTGGGTGGGCGAGGACATGGCGGTGGCCAGGTCGCCGAGCGCCTGCCGCTGCGAGCGCGGCGGCGCGCTGGGCACGTGCCAGGCCCGGCCGAGGGCCCGCTCGTCGGTGCCGAGCGTCGCCAGCGTGGCGGCGACATCGGGCATGTATCCCCAGCTCCGGGGGACGTCGGGGTCGCCGATCACCCAGGCGCGGCGGCCCGAGCGCAGAGCGGGCAGCTGCCGCATCAGGTGTGACTGGGCGAGGGGGACCTGCGGACCGACGAAGTCCGACGCCCGCGCCTCGGTGACGCGCGCGCGGCCGGCCTCGTGCGCCGCGAGCGCATCGGTCCACATCCGGATGCGCACACGGCCCTTGACGTCGGTAGCGGCGAGTGGCGACTCCGGCGTCATGGGACCGGTGGGACGCCCGTACCCGTACAGATTGGACATCGTCACCAGGACGGCGCCGGTCCGCTCCGCCGCGGTGAGCAGGGCGGCCGCGACCGGCGGCCAGTCGGTGGGCCACCGGTGGTAGGCGGGGTTGACGGCGTTGTAGAGGGCGGCGGCGCCCCGGGTGGCGGAGGTGACGGCGTCGGCGTCGGTCGCGTCGACCTGCCGGTGCTCGACGTCCTCGGTCGAGACCCCGCCGCTACGGGAGAGGATGCGGACGTCGTGGCCGCGCGCCACCAGTTCCGCGGCCGTGGTCGCGCCGACCGGGCCCTTGCCGACGATGACGTGCAGTGCCATGGGGAAACTCCTGACCAGTTCGACAAGAGCGGTGCTCTCGTTCGTGAGCGATGCTCCACCTACGGGCCGACAGATGTCAAGAGCGTTGCTCTCTCTTGCGATCAGTGCTCACGATCCGGCATCATGGCGCCATGTCCTCCGCCCGCGAGCGGGTCCGCGCCGAGCTGACCGCCGAGATCACCGACGCCGCCCGTCGCCAGCTCGCCGAGGTGGGCGCCGCCGCGCTGTCGCTGCGCGCCGTCGCCCGCGAGGTCGGCATGGTCTCGTCCGCCGTCTACCGGTACTTCCCCAGCCGCGACGACCTGCTGACCCGGCTGATCATCGACGCGTACGACGAGGTGGGGGCGGCCGCGGAGAAGGCCGATGACCCCGCCGCGGCCCCGCGCGAGCGCTGGCTGGCCGTCTGCCGCGCGGTCCGCACGTGGGCGAGGAGCCATCCGCACGAGTACGCCCTGCTCTACGGCTCCCCGGTGCCCGGCTACCAGGCGCCTGCCGACACCGTCCCCGCCGCGTCGCGGGTCGGCGTCGTGCTGGGCCGCATCCTCGGCGAGGCCGCGCAGAGCGGCGCACTGCCGCCGGCGGCCGGCGAACGGGACCCCGGGCTGGTGAGCGACGACGCGGTCGCTGTCCTCGGCGGGGAACACCCGTCGCTGGACGACTCCGTCCGGGTGCGCGCCCTGTTCGCCTGGAGCGCCCTCTACGGGACGATCAGCTTCGAGCTGTTCGGGCACTTCGTCGGCTCGGTCGAGGACGGCGACCGCTACTTCGACCGGGTCATGGGCGAGCTCGCCGGCCACCTCGGACTCTGAGCCGGCCCCGGAGCGGACATGGCCGAGGTCGTCGCGCAGAGCACGGTGCCGCCGCTGGGGGTCCGGCTCAGCTCGCGCCCGACGCCTTCGACGGATCCTCCGGGCGGACCAGTCCGCAGTCGTAGGCCAGCACCGCGGCCTGGGTGCGGTCGCGCAGCCCCAGCTTGGCCAGGACGCGCACGACGTGGGTCTTCACGGTCGCCTCGCCCACGACGAGGCGCGCCGCGATCTCCCCGTTCGACAGGCCACGGGCGACGAGCCGGAGCACCTCCAGCTCACGGGCGGTGAGGTCGCGCAGCGCGGCGGGGACCCCCGGAACGGCGGGCGGATGGTCGAGGAACGTCTCGATGAGCCGCCGCGTGACCGACGGGGCCAGCATGGTCTCGCCCGCGACGACGTCCCGGACCGCCACGGGCAGCTGGCGCGGAGGCGCCGTCTTGAGCAGGAACCCGCTCGCCCCCGCGCGCAGCGCTTCGTACACGTAGCGGTCGAGGTCGTAGGTCGTCAGGACCAGGACCTTTCCGCCCCACTGGGCGCCGTCGAGCAGCCGCCGCGTCGCCTCGACGCCGTCCATGACCGGCATCCGGATGTCCATCAGGACGACGTCGGGCCGCAGGCTCCGGGCGAGGGCGACCGCTTCCCGCCCGTCGGCGGCCTCGCCGACCACCTCGATGTCGGGCTGCGCGTCCAGGATCAGCCGCAGGCCGCCGCGCACGAGCGCCTGGTCGTCGGCCAGCAGCACGCGGATCATCGCCGCGCCTCCTGCTCCGGCACCGCCCGCGCGGAGCGGACCGCGCCGTCCCGGGGCAGCGTCGCCGTGACCGTGAAGCCGGCCGGTCCCGCCTCCGTTCGCAGCGTGCCCCCGTACACGGCGCAACGTTCGCGGAGGCCCACGAGGCCGTGCCCGTGCCCGTCCGCGTGGTGGAGGGCGCGTGCGGACGCCGGCGCCGCGGAGTCGGCCACGACGACCGACACGTCCTGCGCGGTGTGCCGGACCGTGACGTCCACCCGCCGGCCCCGAGCGTGCTTGACGACGTTGGTGAGCGCCTCCTGGACCACCCGGTAGGCCGCGAGGTCCACGCCCGGCGGCAACGGCGGACCGGCACCCTCCACCCGGTACGCGACCTCGAACCCCGCCGGGCCCATCTGGTCCAGCAGGCGCGGCAGGTCGGCGAGGCCGGGCATGGGCGCCAGCTCCTCCTCGTCGGGACCGGCCCGCAGCACGCCCAGCAGACGGCGCAGCTCGGCGGCGGCCTCCGCGCCGGTCTCCTGCACCGCCTCGAGGGCGCGCTGCGCACGGCCCGGGTCGGTGCGGAGGAGCTGCTCCGCGGCGCCCGCCTGCACCACCATGACGCTGACGCTGTGGGCGATCACGTCGTGCAGTTCCCGGGCGATCCGTGCCCGCTCGGCCGCCACCACGGTGCGGGCCAGCGCTTCCTGCTCGTCGTGCAGCCGGCCGGTCAGCCTGCGCAGCTCGTCGATCTGCTGCGCGCGCCGGCGCACCGCGCGGCCGGCGGCCCAGCCGGCGCCGTAGAGCACGGCGCCGAAGACGACGTCGAGGACTGTCGGGTCCGGCCCGAGCAGGACGGCCGCCGACTGGCCGGCCAGCACCGCGACCAGTCCGGCCACCGCCGAGGGGCGCGGCTCGAACCGCGCCACCCCCACCACGGCGACGAGGATCGCGAGGAACTGGGACAACCCCGACGCCGGCGTGGTGGCGACCAGCCCGACGGCGACCACGCCCGCCACGGCGAGCGGGGCCCGGCGCCGCCAGATCAGGGGCAGGGCCGCCCACGCGATGGCGACCGTGCCCTCCACGGCGTCGCCGGTGAACGTGTGCAGCAGCCAGGTCTCCACCAGGCCTGCGGCGAGCAGCGCGCCGGCGAGGACGACGTCGGTCCGGCCGACCGTGCCCGTCGACCGGCTGCCCGTCGACCCGATGCCGTTGCCCTCCCCGCCGGGAGTCATGGCGGCAGGCTACGCGGGAACGACTCCGCCGGACGTCCATCCGGAGGTGGATCCCGGACCGCCCGGCGGTGGAGGAGACCGGCGCAGGTTCGACCCGCGGGGCGACGACGGGGACGGCCGCGCTTCCTAGCGTCGGGCACACCGGCACGACCGCCGGCACCGTCCGATCGAGGAGTTCCGATGGGCGCCTCTCCCCCGAACCGCCGCCGTCCGGTGACCTTCCGCGTCGTCGCGACGATCACTGTTCTGCTCTTCGTCCTGGCCCTGCCGAACGTGCTCGCGGCGTGGTGGCCGGTCAGCATGGACCCGGCCATCCGGCATCCCGACGCAGCCCGCTGGCACACGGTCGTCGAGGGCACCGGCGACGCGGCGGGCGTCGTGCTGCTTCTGGCCCTGATCCGAAGGCCGGCCGCCAACCCGCTGGTGCCGCTGTCGTTCGCGCTCTCGGCGGTCGTGGCGTGCCTGATGGTCCTGCCGTTCACCGGGCCGTCGCTGCTGTTCGCGGTCCTGCCGGTGGTCGCGGTGCTCGCCGCCTATCCCTACTGGGACGGCGTCCGCATCCTGCTCCGGAGCGGGATCCGCTGGAGCCGGCCGCTGCTGGCCCTGGCGCTGGGGGCCGCGGCCCTGCTCGCCCTCCCGATCGTCGACGCCGTCAGCGCCCAGCTCGGTGGCGTCGGCGAGATGGCCGCGACCAACCAGTGGGCCACCTACGCCGAGCACCTGACGAGCCTCGTGCTGGGCGCGGTCCTGGCGGCGACGCGGCTGCCGGGATGGCGGCTCGTCGCCGCTGTCCAGGGGCTGGCCTGGAGCTACCTCGGGATCGCGGCCGTCGTCCTGCCCGGGCATCCCGACAGCTGGGGCGCCGCCGGTGGCGCCGTCGCGGTGGCCGCGGGCGTCACCTCCCTGGGAGTCGCTCTGCGGGACCGCCCGGTCCGGATCGGGGCCGCCCGCACGGCCGCCGCGGCGGCCTGAGCTGCGCAGACGACAGCGCCCGCCCCGGCCGGAGCCGGGGCGGGCGCTGAACGGGGGTCCTCAGGCGATCGCGATGGTGGTCTCGTTCAGGCCCACCTCGGCGGCCAGAGCGCGCTCGCCCTTGCCGACCGGCGCCAGCGAACGGACCTTCCACGGCCCGGGGGCCGCGAAGAACCGGAACTCACCCTCGGGGCTGGTGACCACCTCGGCGGTGAACTCGTCGTCCTCGTTCAGCAGCCGGACGTAGGCACCGGCCACCGGGGCACCGTCGTGCCAGACCTGGCCCTGGATGACCGTCTGCGTGCTCAGGTCGATGCCGGCGAGGGCACCACCCTGCTTCGGGGCTCCGCACATGTGTCAGCTCACTTCTCGATCGGGACGCCGACGAGCGAGCCGTACTCGACCCAGCTGCCGTCGTAGTTCTTGACGTCGGACTTGCCGAGCAGCTCGCGCAGCACGAACCAGGTGTGGCTCGAGCGCTCGCCGATGCGGCAGTAGGCGATGGTCGCCTTGCTCTCGTCGTAGCCCTGCTCGTCGTAGAGCTTGGCGAGCTCCTCGTCGCTCTTGAACGTCCCGTCCTCGTTGGCCGCCTTGCTCCACGGGATGTTCTTCGCGGTCGGCACGTGCCCGCCGCGCTGCGCCTGCTCCTGCGGTAGGTGGGCCGGGGCGAGGATCTTGCCGGAGAACTCGTCGGGCGAACGGACGTCGATGAGGTTCTTCGAGCCGATCGAGGCCACGACCTCGTCGCGGAAGGCGCGGATCGACAGGTCGGGGTCCTTGGCCTGGTACTGGGTGGCCGGGCGCTGGACGGCGTCCTTCGACAGCGGGCGACCGTCGAGCTCCCACTTCTTGCGGCCACCGTCGATGAGCTTGACGTTCTCGTGGCCGTAGAGCTTGAGGTACCAGTAGGCGTAGGCGGCGAACCAGTTGTTGTTGCCGCCGTAGAGGATCACGGTGTCGTCGTTGCTGATCCCGCGCTCGGAGAGCAGCTTCTCGAAGCCGGCCTTGTCCACGAAGTCGCGGCGCAGCTGGTCCTGCAGGTCCTTCTTCCAGTCGAGCTTGACGGCACCCTCGAGGTGGCCGCCGTCGTAGGCGCTGGTGTCCTCGTCGACCTCGACGAACACCAGGCCGGGCTTGTCCAGGTTCTCCTGGGCCCAGTCGGCGGTGACGAGCACGTCGGAGCGGCTCATGGGATTTCCTCCGGTGGATTCGGTGTACGGACGGTCAGGTGCGGGCCGGCAGGGCCCGCCGGGCTATCAGGTAGAGCTCGCAGCCGAGGCAGAAGTCGGTGGCCGCATTGAGCAGGGCAGCCACGAGGGCGAGGCCCGTGGCGACGGCCCCGACGACCGGGGCGCCGAGCAGGTAGCCGGCCGCGCCGACGAGGGCGAAGAGCAGGCCGACGAGCTGCGCGAAGCGCGGCGGCGCCTCCGGCTCCCGTTCCCGCGCCGGCCCCAGCCGGGGTGCGACCAGCACGCGGAACAGCACGCCGTAGGGGGCGTACCGCAGGCCGGCGAAGGCACCCACGGCGAAGACGGCCGCCTGGGCGGCGACGAGCCAGCCGCTGCCCAGCAGGAGGGCGATGGCCAGCACGGCGCTGGTGACCCACGCGGAGAAGCGCGGGCCCCTGACGTCGACCACAGGGACGTCGACGACCCGGGACGGTGCAGAACTCATGAAGGAAGGACTCTCCGGACGGCGGTCAGGGCACGTCTGGACGAACGGGGTTCGTCCTCAGGGAGTCGGACACAGGCAGCTGCCGACGCGGCACAGGTCGACTGTGCGGCGAGAGGTCAGCATGGTGCCCACGAGGCGAGAGTAGCCGATCACTCCCGCACCCCCGCGTGCGCGTCCACGAGAGCGGTCAGCTCCGCGGGTGCCGGGGCCCCGCTGCTGCGGCCGATCAGCCGGCCGTCCCGGTCCAGGTAGAAGAGCGTGGGCGTGCGCCGGACGTCGAGTTCCCGCACCTCGTCGAGGTGGCTCTCGGCGTCGACGTGCACGACGGCCAGGTCGGGCCGGGACGCCTGCAGCTGCTCGAGCCGGGCCTTGGTCGCGCGGCAGGGAGCGCAGAAGGCCGTGGAGAACTGGACGATCGTCAGCGCGGCCGCCTCCGGCGTGGCTCCGAGCCGGCGGAGGACCGCCTGTGCCGTTCCGGAGGGCTCGTCGACCGTCCGGAGCGCGCCGTTGCGGGTGCGCAGCCACCAGGAGGCCAGCACGGTGACCGCCAGCACGGCGGCCAGCACGAGTGCTCCCATCCCGGTCATCCCCGTTCCGAACCGAGCGGCACGTCGGTTTGTTCCTCAGCCGGCCAGGACGGTGTCGGTCGCCTCCACCGAGATCTCGACGCCGTCCCCGGCGGGCGTGACGCCGGTGAGCCGGAGCCCGAACGGCAGCGCGGGGACGGCGTAGCGCAGGTCGAGCAGGTCGGAGACGCGGTCCACCAGGAAGAAGGGGATGTCCACCCCGGCCCCGGCGGCGTTCTCGACGTCGATGACCAGCTCGTTCCCGTCCAGGGTGACGGTGCCCGCGGCGGTGAGGGGCAGCGTCTGCCCGAGCAGCTCGACGGTCTTCGTGATCCGAAGGCCGTCGCCCTCGCGGCGCAGCGTCGTGTCCCCGCCCAGCTGCGCGGAGAGCAGGTCGTAGGAGAGGGTGGCCGTCCCGTCGACCCGGTCGACCGGAACCTGCTGCACCGATCCGGAGAGCACGCTCGACAGCGGCACACGGACCCCGTGCAGGGCGATGTCGGCCCGGGTCCCCTCGGGCTGGCCGAGCTCGGCCGCGGTGAGCGAGATGCGCACGTCCTCGTAGCGCCCGGCCACCGCCTGGGTCAGGAAGGGGAAGCCGGCGATCTCCACGTCGGGGGCGCCGGCGAGGTCGCCCTGCGCGGCGAGTTCCTCCGCGACGCGGTCCTCGGCGAGCCCGAGCGCCGCCCGGTCGGCCGCGTAGGCGAGGCCGAGGAGCAGGAGGACGACGACCAGCAGCACCTTCACAGGACGGTCTGCAGCGCCAGCGCGACGGGCGCGCAGGCGGCGAGCGGCAGCGCCGCCTGGATCACCGCCAGCACCCACGGGGACTGGCCGTGCTCGTCGTCGGCGTCGCCCGCCTCGACCACCAGGTAGCTCGCGGCCAGCGAGACCAGCCCGGCGATCCCGCCCAGGACCGCCCCGTAGATGACTGCGGCGAGGCCGTCGACCACCCCGCCGACCGACCGGCCGGCGAACGAGACGGCTGCCCCGACGACGACCGCGACGACCAGGCCGAGCAGCCCCCGGGGCACGCCGTCGGCCAGCTGCGGTCGCGGCAGCACCAGGTCGACGAGGTGCCCTGCGACGAGAGCGGCGCCCACCGCCAGCAGTGCCACCATCGCCCGGCCGGCGCCGGAGGACGACCGGCCGAGGAGCAGCATGGCCGCGAGCGCGCCGAGCACCGCCAGCAGGAACGCCGTCCCGGCCAGGGAGGCGACGAGGTCGGTGCGGGGACGCCGGAGCATCTGCTGCAGCACCGCGGCGAGGAACCCCACGCCGAGCACCGCCAGCAGCCCACCGAGCGCGGGCCGGTGCGGGAGCACCAGGACGAGATCGGCCGCCACCGCCGCGGCCGCGCCCACCGCCAGTGAGCCGGCGAAACCCTGTAGGCCGGCGACGAGCACCCAGGCCAGGACCAGGCCCAGTTGCAGCACGAGCACGGCGGCGAGCCGCCCGAGGTCCTGCAGCGCGACCGGCAGCGCGACGAGCAGGGCCACCGCGGCGGCGATGAGCCCCGCGGCGGGCAGGTGGTGCGCCCGGGCCGGCAGCTCGGACCGCAGGGCCGGGAACGTCACGGGTCGATCGTCGCAGAAGGCCGGCGTCCGCTCCGCTCGACAAGCGGAGCGGGGGCGCCGCTCTCGGACGTGCGCACCGTCACGGGCCGGGCACCCGGCGTCGCGCGGCTCCTCCGGGCCGCGTCGGTTATCCTGCCCTCTCACGCTCGACAGCGTCGTCGACGGCCTCCCGGAGGAGACGACATGCGACTCGTGCTCATGACCTCGGCTCGCCAGGCCACGACCGAGGTTCTGCCTGCCCTGGGGCTGCTCGCCCACCAGGTGCGGGTGGTGGCCCCCGAGTTGTCCAGCCTGCTCGACGGTGACTCCGGCGACGTCGTCCTCGTCGACGCCCGCCACGACCTGATCCAGGCCCGCACACTGTGCGGTCTACTGTCCTCCACCGGCGTCGCCGCCGCGCTCGTCGCCGTCCTCTCGGAGGGTGGCCTCGTCGCGCTGTCGGCCGACTGGGGAGTGGACGACGTGCTGCTCGACACCGCCGGCCCTGCCGAGGTCGACGCGCGTCTCAAGTGGGCCACCGCCCGCCGGCTGGCCGCCGCGGCGCCGGCCGACGGCGCCGACCGCGGCGTCACCCAGGCCGGCGAGCTCGTCATCGACGAGCACAGCTACTCCGCCAAGCTGCGCGGCCGTCCCCTCGACCTCACGTACAAGGAGTTCGAGCTGCTGAAGTACCTGGCGCAGCACCCCGGCCGGGTGTTCTCCCGCGCGCAGCTGCTGCAGGAGATCTGGGGCTACGACTACTTCGGTGGCACGCGCACGGTCGACGTCCACGTCCGCCGGCTGCGGGCCAAGCTCGGCACCGAGCACGAGGCGCTGATCGGCACCGTCCGCAACGTCGGTTACAAGCTCGACCAGCAGGTCGCCGACGCGACGGCCGCCGCGGCGCGGACCACTGCCGAGGCCGAGACCCTGTCCGACTCCGAGCTGGTCTGAGGCCCCGCTGAGCAGCTCCCTCGACGCCCGCGACCTCACCGGAGTCGTCGAGCTGCTCGCCGCCGCGACCGAGGCCGACGGTGTGCGCCCACTCTCGGAGGAGGCGGAGCTGCGGCTCCGGCACGGCGGGCCGCCCGGGGGCCAGGACGTCGTCCTCCGGGAAGCGGACACGGTCGTCGCCTACGCCCGGCTCGACGACGGGGACGCCGAAATGGTCGTGCACCCGGCGGCCCGCGGGCGCGGCCTCGGCGGGAAGCTGCTCGACCGCGTGATCGAGCTGGCCGGGCACCGCCCGCTGTCGGTCTGGGCGCACGGCGACCTTCCCGGTTCGGCCGAGCTGCTGGGTTCCCGGGGTTTCCACCGTGCCCGGGTGCTGCTGCAGATGCGCCGCGGGCTGGCCGGCCTCGACGCCGACCCCGCGCCCGAGCTTCCCGACGGCCTGCGCGTGGAATCGTTCCGGCCGGGGCGGGACGAGGAGGCGTGGCTGCGGGTCAACGCCCGAGCCTTCGCCACGCACCCGGAGCAGGGCAGCTGGACCCTCGACGACCTGCGGCTGCGCGAGGCCGAGCCGTGGTTCGACCCCGACGGCTTCCTGCTGGCCTGGCGGGGAGAGCCCGACGGCGGCGAGCTGCTGGGCTCGCACTGGACCAAGGTCCATCCGCCCGGTGACGTGCTCCCCGACGAGCGGGTCGGCGAGGTCTACGTCCTCGGCATCGACCCCGACGCCCAGGGCCTCGGGCTCGGCCGGGCGCTCACCGACCTGGGGCTGGTGCACCTGCGGTCGCGGGGTCTCCGGCAGGTCCTCCTCTACGTCGATGAGGACAACGCCGCGGCCGTGCGGCTGTACGAGGGCCGGGGCTTCCACCGGCACGCCGTCGACGTCTCCTGGCGTCGCGACCCGGGCTGAGACGCGGCCCACGCGCGCGCAGGAGAAGGCTCAGCGCTCGTTCACCCTCCGTTCACCTGCGCACCCGGATCCGGCCACCTCGGCTCCCTAACTTCAGCCGCATGACGCTCAGCACGAGAACTCGTGCCACCACTCTGTCCCTGGCAGTCGCGGGCGCCCTCACGCTCACCGCGTGCGGGGCCACCAACGAGGGTGGCGGCACCTCGGACTCCGGCAGCTCCGGCACCGCGGAGCTCAGCGGTGACCTGGTCGGCGCGGGTTCCAGCGCCCAGCAGGCCGCGATGCAGGCCTGGCAGGCCGGCTTCAACAGCGCGCAGCCGGGCGTGACCTTCAGCTACGACCCGGTCGGCTCCGGCGGCGGCCGCGAGCAGTTCCTCGCCGGTGGCGTCGACTTCGCGGGTTCGGACTCCGCGCTCGACGACGACGAGCTCGCCCAGGCCGAGGAGCGCTGCGGTTCGAGCGGCGTCTTCGAGCTGCCGAACTACATCTCGGCGATCGCCGTCGTCTACAACCTCGACGGCGTCGACGACCTGAAGCTGTCCCCGGCCACCATCGCCGGCATCTTCGCCGGGTCCATCACCACCTGGAACGACCCGGCGATCGCCGCCGACAACCCCGACGCGCAGCTGCCCGGCACCGCGATCACGCCGGTGCACCGCGGTGACAAGTCGGGCACGACGAAGAACTTCACCGACTACCTGGACAAGACCGCCGGCGACGTGTGGACCGCCGGCGCGGTCGACGAGTGGCCCACCCCCGGCGGCGAGGCCGCCAACGGCACCTCTGGTGTGATCGCCTCCGTCGGCGGCGGCCAGGGAACGATCGGCTACGCCGACGAGAGCCAGGCCGGCGACCTCGGGATCGCCGACATCAAGGTCGGTGAGGAGTTCGTCGCGCCGTCCGCCGAGGGTGCCGCGGCCGTCGTCGCCAACTCCGACCCGGTCGACGGCCGGGGCGAGTACGACCTGGCCATCTCGGTCAACCGCGAGACCACCTCGGCCGACGAGTACCCGATCGTGCTGGTCAGCTACCACATCGGCTGCGTCGAGTACGACGACGAGGCCAAGGCGGACGTCGTGAAGGCGTTCGAGGCCTACGTGATCAGCGAGGAGGGCCAGCAGGCAGCGGCCGACGCCGCGGGGAGCTCGCCGATCACGGCCGACGCCCGGGACGCGGCGCAGACCGTCGTCGACGCGATCACGGCGTCGAGCTGATCGCACCGGTCCGCAGAGCGGCGGCCCGAGGTGTCCACGAGGATGCCCCGGGCCGCTGCGCGGTCCCGGATCCCGCCGTGAACAGCACGTCCGGCGCACGATGCGCGCACTGAGCAGACGGAGCGAGCGGTGACCATCACCAGCGCACCACCCGAGCGGCCCGGCCGCCCGCCGGCGACCCGGCGGCGGCGCGGCGACCGCCTCTTCGCCGGCAGCACCACCGGTGCCGGCATCGTCATCCTGCTGGTCCTGGCCGGCGTCGCGGCGTTCCTGCTCGTCGAGGCCTGGCCGGCGGTGACCGCCCCTGCCGACGAGATCGCGGGCGGCGAGGGGCTCCGCGGCTACATCGGCCCGCTCCTGTTCGGCACCCTGCTCGCCGCCGTCATCGCGCTGGTGGTCGCCACACCGCTCGCGGTGGCCATCGCGCTCTACATCACCTACTACGCGCCGCGCCGGCTGGCCGCGGTCATGGGCTACGTGATCGACCTGCTCGCCGCCATCCCCAGCGTCGTCTACGGCTTCTGGGGCATCGCGACGCTGGCACCGGCGCTGGTGCCCTTCTACACGTGGGCGGAGGAGCACCTGGGCTTCATCCCGCTGTTCGCCGGCCCGGCCTCGCCGACGGGGCGCACCATGCTCACCGCGGGGTTGATGCTCGCCGTCATGATCCTTCCGATCATCTCGGCGCTGTCCCGGGAGGTGTTCAGCCAGGCGCCGGCGCTGCACCGCGAAGCGGCACTGGCTCTCGGCGCCACCCGCTGGGAGATGATCCGTATCGCCGTCCTGCCGTACGGGAAATCCGGTGTCATCGGCGGCGCCATGCTGGGGCTCGGGCGGGCCCTCGGCGAGACGCTGGCGATCGCGATCGTCCTGTCGGCCACGGGCGGGATCGTCACGTTCAACCTGATCTCGAGCACCAACCCGTCGACGATCGCGGCCAACATCGCGCTGCAGTTCCCGGAGTCCACCGGCCTCGACGTGAACACGCTGATCGCGAGCGGCCTGGCGCTGTTCGTCATCACGCTGGCGGTCAACATGCTCGCCCGCTGGATCGTCAACCGCCGCGCCGACTTCTCGGGAGCGAACTGATGACGACCAGCACCCGGCCGAGCCCCCCGGCAGCGCCCCCGCACGGCCTCGTGCGCGTCCACGGCCGGCTGCCACGCCTCGCCGTCCCCGGCTTGTTCGGCGCCGCACTGCTCGTCGGGGCCGCCCTCTCGGCGCTCACCGGCTTCAGCCTCCTGCTGACCGTCGTCTACGGCACCGTGCTCGGCACGGTCGCGGTGTGGGGGGCGTCCCGACGGGTGGAGGGTCCCCGGACCGCCCTCGACCGGCTGGTCACGTGCGTGGTCACGGCCGCGTTCGCCCTGGCGATGGTGCCGCTGGTCTCCCTCGTCTGGACGGTGCTGAGCAAGGGGCTGCAGCGGCTGGACGCCGAGTTCTTCACCTTCTCGATGCTCGGCGTGGTCGGGGAGGGTGGTGGCGCCTACCACGCCATCGTCGGCACGCTGATCATCACCGGCCTGACGGCGGTCATCTCGGTGCCGATCGGGCTACTGACCGCGATCTACCTGGTCGAGTACGGCACGGGCCGGTTGAAGAAGGCCATCACCTTCCTGGTCGACGTGATGACCGGCATCCCGTCGATCGTGGCCGGCCTGTTCGCCTTCGCCCTGTTCGCGATCTTCTTCGGTCCCGGCGTGCGCATGGGGATCATGGGCTCGATCGCCCTGTCGGTGCTGATGATCCCGGTGGTGGTGCGGTCCTCCGAGGAGGTCCTCAAGCTCGTGCCCAACGAGCTGCGGGAGGCCAGCTACGCCCTGGGCGTGCCGAAGTGGCGCACGATCGTCAAGGTCGTCGTCCCCACCGCGCTGGCAGGGCTGGCCACGGGCGTCACGCTGGCCGTGGCCCGCGTCATCGGCGAAACCGCTCCCCTGCTGATCACCGTCGGCATCGTCAACGGCACGAACCTCGACCCCTTCGACGGGCGGATGGCCACGCTCCCGGTCTTCGCGTACTACCAGCTCACCCAGCCCGGCTTCCCGCCCGAGTACGCGATCGACCGGGCATGGACAGCCGCACTGATCTTGATCATCCTGGTCATGGCACTCAACGTCGTCGGCCGCCTGATCAGCCGTTTCTTCGCCCCCCAGACCGGTCGCTGACCGGGATCCCCAGGAGTACCTGATGGCCAAGCGGATCGACGTCTCCGACCTCGACATCTACTACGGCAGCTTCAAGGCCGTGGAGGGCGTCACCATCTCGATCGAGCCGCGGAGCATCACCGCGCTGATCGGCCCGTCGGGCTGCGGGAAGTCGACCTTCCTCCGGTCGCTCAACCGCATGCACGAGGTGATCCCGGGTGCGCGGGTGGAGGGGAAGGTGGTCATCGACGGCCAGGACCTCTACGCGTCCGACGTCGACCCGGTCGACGTGCGCCGGCAGATCGGCATGGTCTTCCAGCGGCCCAACCCGTTCCCGACGATGTCGATCTACGACAACGTCGCCGCCGGGCTGCGGCTGAACGCGAAGAAGATGAAGAAGGCCGACCTCGACGACCTGGTGGAGCGCTCGCTGCGCGGCGCCAACCTGTGGAACGAGGTCAAGGACCGCCTCGACCGGCCGGGCTCCGGCCTGTCCGGCGGGCAGCAGCAGCGGCTGTGCATCGCCCGCGCGATCGCCGTCGAGCCGGACGTCCTGCTCATGGACGAGCCGTGCTCGGCCCTGGACCCGATCTCCACCCTCGCCATCGAGGACCTGATGACGGAGCTGAAGGAGCGCTTCACCATCGTCATCGTCACCCACAACATGCAGCAGGCGGCCCGGGTCAGCGAGTCCACGGGCTTCTTCAACCTCAGCAGCGTCGGGCAGCCGGGCCGGCTGGTCGAGTTCAACCCGACGGAAAAGATTTTCAGCAACCCGGACGAGAAGTCCACGGAGGACTACATCTCCGGCCGCTTCGGCTGACGAAGGACCCCGCTGCCCCCCTCCGCTAGCACGCTCGCGGCGGGACCATGCAGCGCGGCCATCAGCACGTCACTGGCGCCGGAGCGGTCGGCGCGGCGGCCGCGGTCGTCTCGGTCGGCGCGGCCTCGGCCGGCCCTCCGACGGTCACCGGGACGACGGTCGAGTAGCCCGGTCCGATGACCAGCTGCACGGTGTCGCCGATCGAGTCGCTGGGCTGGAGCACGGCTCCGGGAACCGCGGCGGCCACCGTGCGGGCCTGCTCGACCACGCCGGGCCCGTGCCGGACGACGGTCTCGTTCACCGTTCCCGGCTCGTTGCCGACGGAACCCACCACGAACCCCTGTCCGCGCAACAGGTCGGCGACCGTGCCGGCCAGTCCGGCGGTGCCCGTGCCGTTGAGGACGTCGACGGTCACCGCCGCGGGTTCGACCGTGAGCGGCTGCGGAGCCGCCGGCGCGGCCTCCGGTGCGGGGCCGTCCCCCGCCGGCTGACCGACGGTCGCGTCCTCGGCGGTGCTGTCCACGGCCGGCTCGTCGCCTCCGGTGGTCAGCTCGGACGGCACCCGGCTGCCCTCGATCATGGCGTCGAACAGTGACCGTGTGCCGCCGTCGTCCAGCAGGACGTAGGCCTGGTCGGTGCCCACCGGCACGTAGCCCACCTGGCCCACCGGCAGGCCGGCCCGCTGCACCGCGTCCCCGGACAGGTCGCCGAGCGAACCGGCCAGCCCCCGGAGGTCGCCCAGCGTCGTCTGCTCGTCGACGGTCAGGGCGTCGGCCGCCCGGTTGAGGAAGCGGGTGAGCGTGAGCGTGTTGACGAGGGTGCCGGGGGTCATCGCCGTCCGCAGGGTGGACGTGAGCAGCCGCTGGGCACGTTCGGCGACGGCCGCGCCGGTTACGTCGGAGCCGGTGTCGCCCGGCTGGAGCCACCCGGTGGCCGCGTCGCCGGAGACCGTGGAGAGCCCGGCCGGCAGCGGTCGCGCGGCCGCCGACGTGGCCGCCGACGGGAGGACGCACATCGGCACCCCACCGAGCGCGTCGATCATCTCGGGCAGGCGGCCGAGGTCGACGCCCAGGTAATGATCGATCCGCAGCCCCGACAGCTGCTGGACCGCGCGCACCATGCAGGAGGGGCCGCCCTCCAGCAGCGAGGTGGCGAAGGCCTCCGTGGTCGGGTTCCGGACCGCCCCGCCGGGGGTGCGGCACGCGGGGGTGTCGACCAGCGCGGTGGGCGGCAGGCTGACCAGCACCGCCCGGTCGCCGTCGGCGGAGACCTGTGCGACCAGCGTGGCCACCGAGGCCGCTCCCGTCTGGCCCGGAACGCCGGTGCCGACGACGAGATAGGTCTCCGCGCCCTCCTGCAGGGCGGGCGCGAGCACCTCGGGCCCGTCGGTCGCCAGCGCGTCGACGCGGTCGATCTTCTGGTCGACGTAGAAGTAGAGGCCGAGGTGGTAGAGCACGACCACGCCGACGACGAGGGCGAGCGCGACGAGGGCGCGCACCAGGCGACGGCGGCCCGGGCGGGCCGGCGGCCGCTCGGGCGCACGCGGGGGACGACGCGGCGGTCGGCCGGCATCCGGAGGCGCCGGAGGCACCCGGCCGGGCAGCGGCGGGATGGGACCGCTCCGCCGGGACGGCCGGTCGGCCGGCTCCCAGGACGACGGCGGTCGGTCGATCACCGGAACCGGCGGGAGCCCCGGCTGCGGCCCCGATCGTGCGGCCGCGCCGGGCACCGGCGGCAGGCCGGGCTGTCGGACGCCCGCGGCGGACGCCCCGGGAACGGGCGGCAGACCCGCGCGGACGGCGGGGGGTTCCTCGATCCTGCGGGCGGCCCGGCGCCCGACGCCGCTGTCGCCCTGCCGGGCCAGCAACTGCTCGACGGTCACCGGCTCAGCGGCCGACACCTCGCCCTCGCGGGCCCGGCGGGTGCGTCCGGGGACGCCGCGGGAGACGCCGTGACCGTTCCGGCCACCGTCCCACCTCGGCTGTTCCCCCACCGGTGTCGACACCTTCTCGTCGTCCGTGCCCTCGTCCGTGCTCCCGGTCCCCGCCGGCGTCGGCCCAGCCGTCACCGCCCGCGCACGCCCGCGGTCGGTCCCACGATACGGGGGGAGACGCGATGATCACGGCGACGCGCGGGGTGGAGGGGCGGCAGCGTCGGAGGCCCGGAGGACGCAACCGAATAGTGGCCCACCGGGCGGGTGCGTAGCGTGGCGCCGGTGAGACTTCCGTCGCTGCCCGGCCCGTCCGATGTGCTGTCCGCCGTCGGGGACCTCCGGAGCGGGGTCACCGAGGCCCTCGCGCTGGTGCCCCGGGTGGCCGCGGCCGTCGGCACGATGGAGGGCCTGCTCGGCCGGGTATCCACGCTGCTGGACCGGGTCGACGGCGTCGTCGACCGCGTGGACGGGGTGCTCGTCCGCGTCGAGTCGGAGATCGACGGGGTGGAGGCGACCCGGGCGTCCGCCGACGAGGCGATCGCCGGCGTGGGGCGCATCCAGGCGAAGGCCCGCGACGCGATCGAGGGCGTGGCCCGCACGCAGGCCAGGGCCGACGAGGCGATCGACGGGGTGGCCCGCACCCAGGCCAGGGCCGACGAGGCGATCGACGGGGTGGCCCGCACCCAGGCCAGGGCCGACGAGGCGATCGAGCAGGCGAGCGGCCTGGTCGGGCGACTCGATCCCCTGATGGCCACGTACGAACCGGCGCTCACCTCGCTGGCGCCGTCCGTAGGCCGCCTGGCCGAGACCCTCGACCCCTCGGAGGTGGAGGCCCTGGTGACCCTCATCGACCGGCTCCCGCGCCTGGTCACCCACCTCGACCAGGACATCCTCCCCGTCCTGGAGTCGCTGGGGAACGTCGGCACCGACGTGCACGACCTGGTCGACACCGTCCAGGACCTGCGTCAGGTGGTGAAGGGATTCCCCGGCTCACGGCTGTTCCGCCGTCGCGGGGCCGAGGAGATAGCGCAGGAGGAGGCCGAGGAGGCCCAGGAGGACACCGCCTCCTGACCTCCCGGCTCCGCCCGTCACGGGCACGAGGCGCCCCGACCACGCATTGCTGGTCGATCACGCGCATTGCCGCTCCTGCAGTGGCAGCAATGCACAAACATCGTGCGCAGTGGGCCGGCTCGAGCCCGGCAGCGGCGGCCCGATTCGCGGGTCAGGTCTCCGTCGGGTAGCCCAGGGCGCGGACGACGTCGCCGATCCGCTCGAAGGTGTCGCCGTCGGGGAGCCGCTCGAGCTCGGCGACGACCGCATCGGGGGCGCGGTGGTCGCGGGCGGCCTCGACCAGCTGGGGGCCCGTGCTCGGGAAGTCGGCGCGGTCGAGCCAGCGGGCCAGCTCGGCACGGGCGACGACCGCGTCCGGGGTCATCCCCACGGGTGTGCCGCCCACCAGGGTCCCGGCGGGATCGGCGTCGATGTCGGGCTCTCCCTCGGCGACGGGCTCGACCTCGCGCCACTCCTCCGCGCGGGTCGCGTGCTCCCCCTTCAACATCCCCTGGATCTCGTGCTCAAGCTCCTCGTCCACCCGCGGACTGTGCTTCGTGCTGCGCTCCGATGCGCCACTGAACTCGGTCACCGTGTCTCCTCCGTGTCAGTCCTGGGTCAGGGCGCCCGGCTTGTGCACCGCCGTGCGCCCCGTCTTGTCGCTGCGGACCTCGTACTGCGGGTCCTCGTCGTCGGCCCGGACCGTCCTGCCCGACGCCTCGGTGTCGGAGGTGATCCTCCGCTCGACCGTTCCCTCGACCGTGGTGCCGTGGCTGCGCCAGGTGACGTGGTCACCCTTCTTCGGCTCGTCGGACATGGGTTCCTCCCCGCTCGTGACGGTCCTGTCGTGCCCCTGCCCCCGCGGGCCGCCGGACACACATCGGGGCGCGGATCACCCGATCGGGAACCACACCTCACCCTTCGGGGCCATGGCGTCGACGGCTTCGTCACGTAGCGTTGTTCGCGACGGGGGTCGAGTCGCATCCACGCTGGTGGGGGGGGCGGATCGGCTACCCAGCGTGAGGTCGGCACCCCGTCCTCGATCGCCGGCCCGGTCGACTCCATTCCCCCGGGGTCGGCCGGGTCGGCCCGGTCGACCGCCCCTAGGCTGGGGCGACGTGACCACTCCCCTGCCGCCCGAGGGAGACGGCCTGCGCCCCGTCGGCGTGCTCACCGTCGCGACGGTGACGGACGTGACGCCGTCGGTGCGCCGGGTGGTCCTGAGCGGTACGCCCGAGACGGTCGCGACCGCCGGTCCGACCGTGAACCTGCTGGTTCCCCGCGTCGGTGACGCCGCCCCCCGCTGGCCGCGGGTGGCCAAGGACGGGCGGATCGTCTGGCCCGACGGCGCCCACGGGGTGAGCCTGCGCAGCTACACCGGCCGCCGCCAGGACCCCGTGTCCGGCGAGGTGGAGATCGACTTCGTGCTGCACGGTGACGGGCCGGCGGCGGCGTGGGCCGCGGCGGCCGTCCCGGGGGCTCCGCTCGGGGTCGCCGGCGGGGGGCCGCTCGGTGACCGGCCGGCCGGCTGGCTGCTCCTGGCCGGCGACGAGACCGCGCTGCCCGCGATCAGCCGGATCCTCGCCTCGGCCGCGCCGGCCACCCGGGGGGTGGTACTCGTCGAGGTGGCCGACGCCGCGGAGGAGCAGCCGCTGGCCGCGCCGGACGGCGTCGTCGTCCGGTGGCTGCACCGGAACGGGACCGCGCCCGGCCAGAGCAGCCTGCTCGCCGACGCCGTCGCCGGGCTCGACCGCCCGCAGGGGGACGACGTCTTCGCCTGGGTGGGCGCAGAGTCCGCCGTCGTCCGGGCCGTCCGGTCCGACCTGCGCGGACGCTGGGGGCTGGGCCGCGCGCAGCACCACGCGATCGGGTACTGGCGGCTCGGCCGGGCGATGGGCGGCTGACGAGCGTTGTCCCTAGGAAGGGCATGTCCGGCACCGGAATGCCCGGTGGAGGGACAACGCCCGGATCCGCTCTCAGCGCCGTCCCCAGCCAGTTCACAGGTAGCGTCCAGAGCACCCGCAGCGTGCCCGCCCACGATCGACGCATGACGACGGCACCCGCACGCCCGACCGGAGGACCCGTGGCCGGCACCCCCACCACCCGCAGCACGCCGGAGGCCCGACTCCTCGTCGTGGACGACGAGCCCAACATCCGCGAGCTGCTCTCGGCCAGCCTGCGCTACGCCGGGTTCGAGGTCGCCACCGCGGCCGACGGGCAGCAGGCCCTGGCGCTGGCCGACTCGTTCCGCCCCGACCTGCTGGTCCTCGACGTGATGATGCCGGGGCTCGACGGGTTCGGCGTCGTCCGCCGGCTGCGTCAGTCGGGCCGGCACACGCCCGTGCTCTTCCTGACCGCCCGCGACGCCGCGGAGGACAAGGTGTCCGGCCTGACGCTCGGCGGGGACGACTACGTGACCAAGCCGTTCAGCCTCGACGAGGTGCTGGCCCGCATCCGCGCGGTGCTGCGCCGCAGCGCCGGTGCGCACAAGGCCGCGGCCGACGCACCACGGCTGTCCTTCGCCGACATCGAGCTCGACGAGGAAAGCCACGAGGTCATCAAGGCCGGCCAGGTGATCAGCCTGTCGCCGACCGAGTTCAAGCTGCTGCGCTACCTGATGGCCAACGCCGGGCGCGTGCTCTCGAAGGCGCAGATCCTCGACCACGTGTGGAACTACGACTTCAACGGCGAGGCCAACGTGGTGGAGTCCTACATCTCCTACCTGCGCCGCAAGGTCGACACGACCGAGCCGCGCCTGCTGCACACCATCCGCGGGGTGGGCTACACGCTGCGGCTGCCGCGCGGGGCGTGACCGCCCCCCGGCCGGAGCGCGGTTCGCGCATCCCCCTCCGGATCACCCTGGTCGCACTGCTCGTGGCGCTGGTGGCGGTCGGCCTCGTGGCCACCGGCTTCGCCGCCACGAGGCTGCTGCGCGACTACCTGGTCCAGCAGCAGGACGAGCAGCTGCGCGCCCAGGCCGGGCAGAGCGACCCCCTCCGGGTGCTGAGCGCCTGCCTGGCGGGCGGCTACCCGGGGCCGGCACCGTCGACGTACCTGTCGTGCCTGCCCCCCGACGGCAGCGACGCCCTAGTCGTCTACGGGCCGCGCAGCCGCCACGACGACCCGGACCTCTCCGCCGTGGAGACCGTCGCGGAGGGGCACGGACCCGACGGCGACGGCCCGTTCACGACGGTCCCGGCCGTGGACGGCCGCCACGCCTGGCGGGTCACCACGTTGGACCTGCCGGACGGGTACACCGCCGTCTTCGCCGCCGACCTCGGCCGCGACCAGGAGGTCATCGGCCGCCTCGTCGCGATCGAGGTCATCGTCGGGCTGATCGTGCTCGGCGTCCTGGGCGGCGCGGGCTACGTACTCGTGCGCAACAGCCTGCGGCCGCTGACCGAGGTGGAGCACACGGCGCGGGCGATCGCCGCCGGCGACCTCTCCCAGCGGGTCCCCGCCGGGAACGAGCGCACCGAGGTCGGCCGGCTGTCGACCGCCCTCAACGGGATGCTGGCGCGGATCGAGGAGTCGTTCACCGCCCGGCAGGCGTCGGAGGAGCAGGCCCGCGGGTCCGAGCACCGGATGCGCCGCTTCGTCGCCGACGCCAGCCACGAGCTGCGTACCCCGCTCACCTCGATCCGCGGCTTCGCCGAGCTGTACCGGCAGGGCGCCGTCCGCACCGACGAGGACGTCCGCCGGCTGATGGAGCGCATCGAGGCCGAGGGTGCCCGCATGGGCCTGCTGGTCGAGGACCTGCTGCTGCTGGCCCGGCTCGACCAGCAGCGGCCGCTGACGTTCGCCCCGGTGGATCTCGCCGGCATCGCCGGGGACGCCGTGCACGACGCGAAGGCGGTGCAGCCGGACCGGCCGATCGTCCTGCACCTGGACGAGTCGCTGACCGACGTGCCCGTGGTGCGCGGGGACGAGGGAAGGCTGCGGCAGGTCGTGGGCAACCTGGTGACCAACGCGCTCACCCACACCCCGCCCGACGCCCGCGTGACCGTCACGGTCGCCCAGGACGCCGACCCCGCCCTCCTGGTGCTGCAGGTGGCCGACCACGGGCCGGGCATGCCCCCCGCCGACGCGGACCGGGCGTTCGAGCGCTTCTACCGGGCGGACGCCTCCCGCAACCGCAGCGCCGGCGGCACGGGCCTCGGCCTGGCCATCGTCTCCTCTCTGGTCGCTGCGCACGGCGGGTCGGTGGACCTCGCCACCGCGCCGGGCGAGGGCGCCACGTTCACCGTCCGGCTGCCGAAGTCGGGCCCGGGGGACCTCCCCCCGGCCGAGCGGCCCGCCTAGCGCTCCTGTCACGATCCGCCGGTGACGAACGAGAGTGGGACCATCCCGGACGCCGAGCCGCTCGCCGCCGCGACCGACCTCGGGACGGCGCTGCGCGAACTGACCGAGGTCTCGGTGACCACGACCGTGGCGCCCGCCGAGGTGCGGGCCGCCGCCGAGCTGGTCCGCCAGGCGGCCGAGCGGCTGGCCGTCGCGCGCCGCCCGCTCTCGCAGCTGCCCCCGCTGGACGACGTCGCGACCGGCCGGCGTGTCTTCAACCCGGTCACCGGCGTGGCCAGCGCCCTCGCCCCGCCACTGGTCGTCCGCCGGGACGGGGACGGCGTCGTCGCCGAGGCGACCCTGGGGCCGGCCTACGAGGGCCCGCCCGCCTTCGTGCACGGCGGCATGAGCGCGCTGTTCATGGACCAGCTGCTCGGATCCGCCGCGGCGGCCGCGGGCCTCTGGGGAATGACCGCCCACCTGGAACTGGACTACCGGGGGCCGCTCCCCCTGGAGCAGAAGCTGGTGATGCGCGCGCGGGTGGCGGAGAACGAGGGCCGCAAGTCGGTCATCACCGGCACGATCGCGCTGGCCGAGCACCCCGAGCGGGTCCTCGTGGAGGCGCGCGGGGTTTTCGTGCTGCCCCGCCCGGAGAAGATCGAGGCCTACTTCGGGGCGATCACGGACTCCTCCGGCGCGCACCGGCCGCCGAGCCGGGCCGGCGACGCCACCGCCCTCGAGGGCGAGTGACCGTGCGCGACGTCGAGGTGGCCGCGCGGGCGGCCCGCGCGGCGGCCGAGGTCCTGCAGCAGCTGCGGGCCGGCGACCTGTCGGGACGAGCGCTCGGGGACGCCGGTGACTACGCGGCCGAGCAGGCGATCTGGCACGCGATCGTCTGGGAACGGCCGGAGGACGTCGTCTTCAGCGAGGAGGCGGCCGACGACGGTCGCCGGCTGACCGCCGGGCGGGTGTGGATCGTCGATCCACTCGACGGCACCCGGGAGTACGCCGACGGCCGGCAGGACTGGGCGGTGCACGTCGCGCTGTGGGCGGACGGCGAGCTGTCCGCGGCAGCCGTGGCACTGCCTGCGCTGGGCGAGGTGCTGCTCACCGAGCCTGCGGCGGCGGTGCCCGACCGGGGGGACGGACGGGTCCGGATCGCGGTCAGCCGGACGCGCCCGCCCGCGCAGGCCGACGTCGTCGCGGCCGCGCTCGACGCCGACCTGGTGCCGCTCGGCTCGGCCGGCTACAAGACGGCGGCGGTCGTGCGCGGCGAGGTGGACGCCTACGTGCACGCTGGGGGGATGTACCAGTGGGACTCCGCGGCGCCGGTGGCCGTCGCCCGTGCGGCAGGGCTCACCGCCTGCCGGCTCGACGGGTCCCCGCTCGTCTACAACGCCCCCGATCCCTCGCTGCCCGACCTGGTGGTCTGCCGCCCGGAGCTCGCGGACCGGATCCTGGGTGCGGTGCGGTCTTCGTCATAGCGGACACTGGTCGGGAATCCGCACCGAACCGATGCGGTTGGTCGTCACGGCCGACGTATGCCGCCGATCCCCGGAGCCCCGATCCGTGAGCACCCCTGACTACCGTTTGAGCCAGCTGGAGACGCTGGAGGCCGAGTCCATCCACGTCATCCGCGAGGTGGTCGCCGAGCTCGAGCGTCCGGTGCTGCTGTTCTCGGGCGGCAAGGACTCGATCGTGATGCTGGAGCTGGCGCGCAAGGCGTTCGCGCCGGCCCGCATCCCGTTCCCGGTGATGCACGTGGACACCGGACTGAACTTCCCCGACGTGCTCGAGTTCCGCGACAAGCGGGTGGCCGAGCTCGGCGTCCAGCTGATCGTCGCCTCAGTGCCCGACGCGATCGCCGCAGGCACGGTCAAGGAGGAGCCCAACGGCTCCCGCAACCGCATCCAGACGCCGGTGCTGCTGGACGCCGTCGAGGAGCACGGGTTCACCGCGCTCTTCGGGGGCGCGCGCCGCGACGAGGACAAGGCACGCGCCAAGGAGCGGGTGTTCTCCTTCCGCGACGAGTTCGGCCAGTGGGACCCGAAGAACCAGCGGCCGGAGCTCTGGGATCTCTACAACGGCCGCATCCACCTGGGCGAGTCGATCCGCGTCTTCCCGCTGTCGAACTGGACCGAGCTCGACATCTGGCAGTACATCGCCCGCGAGCAGATCGCGATCCCGCCGCTGTACCTCGCCGCCGAGCGGGCCGTCGTCGAGCGCCAGGGGATGCTCTACGCGGTCAACGAGTTCATCCGGCCGAAGGACGGCGAGGAGGTCCGCCGGGAGACCGTGCGCTACCGGACCGTGGGCGACGCCAACCTCACCGCCGCCGTCCTGTCCGAGGCGACCACGGTCGAGGAGGTCATCGCCGAGATCGCGGTGACCCGCATGACCGAGCGCGGCGCCACCCGCGGCGACGACAAGGTGAGCGACGCCGCCATGGAGGACCGCAAGAAGGAGGGCTACTTCTGATGGCGGTTCCGCTCCACACGCCCGAAGCCGAGCACGCGGCCGAGGTCGTCACCGCGCGCAAGGACATCCTGCGGATCGCCACCGCCGGCTCCGTCGACGACGGCAAGAGCACGCTGATCGGCCGGCTGCTCTACGACAGCAAGGCGATCTTCGAGGACCAGTACGAGGCGGTCGAGCGGGCCAGCAAGGGCGACTACGTCGACCTGGCGCTGCTCACCGACGGGCTGCGGGCCGAGCGCGAGCAGGGCATCACGATCGACGTCGCCTACCGGTACTTCAGCACGCCGCGGCGCACCTTCATCCTGGCCGACACCCCGGGCCACGTGCAGTACACGCGGAACATGGTCACCGGCGCCTCGACCGCGGACCTCGCGATCGTCCTGGTCGACGCGCGCAAGGGGATGCTCGAGCAGAGCCGCCGGCACGCCTTCCTCGCGTCGCTGCTGCGGGTGCCGCACCTGGTGGTGGCGGTCAACAAGATGGACCTCGTCGGCTGGTCCGAGGACGTCTACGAGTCCATCCGCGACGAGTTCAGTGCGTTCGCCACCAAGCTCAACGTGCCCGACCTGACCGTCGTCCCCATCTCGGCGCTGCACGGCGACAACGTCGTGAGCCACTCGGCGAACACCCCCTGGTACGAGGGGACGACGCTGCTGCACCACCTCGAGCACGTGCACGTCGCCAGCGACCGCAACCTCGTCGACGCCCGCTTCCCCGTGCAGTACGTGATCCGTCCGCAGTCCGACGCGTTCCACGACTACCGCGGCTACGCCGGCACCGTCGCCAGCGGCGTGCTGCGCCCCGGCGACGAGGTGCAGGTGCTGCCCAGCGGGCTGACCACCACGATCGCCGGCATCGACGGGCCCCGCGGCCCGGTGGGCGAGGCGTTCCCGCCGATGGCGGTGACCGTGCGCCTCGAGGACGACGTCGACGTCTCCCGCGGCGACCTCATCTGCCGCCCGGCCAACGCGCCGCAGGCCACGCAGGACGTCGACGCGTTGGTCTGCTGGATGGCGGAGGAGCCGCTGCGACCGCGCCAGCGCATCGCGATCAAGCACACCACCCGCACGGTGCGCGCCATGGTGAAGGAGCTGGCCTACCGGCTCGACGTGAACTCGCTGCACCGCGACCCGGAGGCCGGTGAGCTCGGGCTCAACGACATCGGCCGGGTTCGGCTGCGCACCACCCAGCCACTGTTCGTGGACGACTACATCCGGAACCGGGTCACCGGGCGGTTCATCCTGATCGACGAGGCCACGAACGCGACGGTCGGCGCCGGGATGCTCACGCCGGCCGGCTGAGGTGGCCCGCTCGCGCCTCGCGGCCCTGCTGCTGGTCGCCGCGATCGTGGCGGTCGCCCTGAACCAGCGCCCCGCCGTGGTCGCGGTCGCGCCGGTCCTGGGCGACCTGCGGGCCGACACCGGCCTCTCGTCGGCGATGGCCGGCCTGCTCACCACCCTCCCGGTGCTGTGCTTCGGGGCGTTCGCGCCGCTCGCCCCGCGCCTCGCCCGCCGGATCGGCCTGGAGACCGCCGTCGCGCTCTCCCTGCTGGTGCTGGCCGCGGGGATCGCCCTGCGCCTGCTGACACCCGTGGCGCTCCTGTTCGCCGGCAGCGTGCTGGCCGGAGCGGCGATCGCGCTCGCCAACGTCCTGCTGCCCGCGTTCGTGAAGCGGGAGTTCCGTCGCCCCGGGGCGGTCATGGGTCTCTACTCCGCCTCGCTCAACCTCGGTGCGGCCGCGGGCGCGGCGGCGACGGTGCCGCTCGCGACCGCGCTCGGCGTGGACTGGCGGACGGCGCTGGGCCTGTGGCTGGTCCTGGCCGTCGCCGCGCTGCTCCTGTGGCTGCCGGTCGCGGGAACGGGCCGCGAGCACCGCACCAGCGGGCCGTTGCCCGAGGGCGAGGGGTCGTGGTCGCTGCTGCGCCAGCCGCTGGCCCGGCAGGTCACGGCCTACATCGGGCTGCAGAGCGTGCAGTTCTATTCGGTGGCCGCCTGGTTGCCCACCCTGCTCGCCGACGCCGGGGTGCCGGTGCACCAGGGCGGCCTGCTGCTCGGACTGGCCAACGTCGTCGGGGCCGCGGGCGCGCTGCTGGCCCCGGCGCAGGCCGGCCGGATGCGCGCCCAGCGCCCCCTGGTCCTCGTAGTCCTCGCCGCCTACGTCGTCGGACTGGTCGGGCTGCTGGTCTCCCCGGCCACCGGGACGCTGGTCTGGGTGGCCGCCTTCGGCCTCGCCCAGGGCGGCGGGTTCGCCCTGGCCCTGACGCTCATCGTGCTGCGCAGCCCGACGCCCCTGGTCGCCGCCCGCCTCGGCGGCGTCGCCCAGTGCCTCGGCTACCTGCTGGCCGCGCTCGGCCCGCTCGTGCTGGGGGCGCTCTACGACCTCAGCGGCGGCTGGGGGTGGCCATTGGCCGTGCTCCTCGCCTGCCTGGTGCCGATGACGTGGGCCGGCTGGGGTGCCGGGCGGGACGCCGTCCTCAGCGAAGCGTCACCGGAAGGTGCTCGAAGCCGCGCAGCGTCCGCAGGTCCCGCCGCACCGGTCGGCCACTGACCCGCAGCCCGGGGAACCGCTCGGTGAGCGTCCGCAGGCCGATCACACCCTCGAGGCGGGCCAGGCCGGCGCCGAGGCAGTAGTGGATCCCGGCCGAGAAGGCCAGGTGGTCGCGGGCGTTGGCGCGGGTCACGTCGAACCGGGCCGGGTCGGGGAAGACCTCGGGATCCCGGTTGGCCGCGCCCAGCAGGACCACCATGCGGGCGCCCGCGGGGATGTGCCGGCCGGCCACGACGACGTCCTCCCGGGCCGTCCGCCCGGTGAGCTGCACCGGGCTGTCGTGGCGGAGGACCTCCTCGACGGCGCCGTCCCAGCCCGCGGGGTCCGCCCGGAGGCCATCCCATTGCTCGCGGTGGGAGTCGAGCAGGACCACGGCGTTGCCCAGCAGGTTCACGGTGGTCTCGAAGCCCGCCCCGAGCAGCAGCAGGACGGTCGCGTGCAGCTCGCGTTCGGTGAGCGCCTCGTCCTCGGGAAGGCCGACCAGCCGGCTGACCAGGTCGTCGCCGGGCTCCCGGCGCAGCCGCGCGAAGTGCTCGTCGAGGAACGCGTTCATCGCGCGCAGCGCCCGCACCGCGGCCGCGAACCGCCGGTACGGCAGGCCCGGGTCGAGCGTGGCCGCCGCAGCCGCGCCCCAGCGCAGGAAGTCCTCCCGGCGCTCCCGGGGGACGCCCAGCAGGTCGGCGATGACCAGCACCGGCAGCTGGACCGCGTAGGCGTCGACGAGATCCACCTCCCCGGTGCGGCGCTCCAGCCGGTCCAGGAGTGCGTCGGCAGTCTGCTGGACGGCGGGTTCGAAGGCGGTGATCGCGCGGGGCGTGAACGCCCGGCTCACCAGGCGGCGGAAGCGGGTGTGGTCGGGCGGATCGACCACCAGCATGGACGGCGGTTCGGCGACGCCCGTGGCCTCGGGCTGGTCGCCGAACCGCCACGCCCACTGGAACCAGCGGGGCGCCCGGTCGACGGGCAGCGCGGCCCCGAAGGACTCCGAGCGCAGGACCTCGGAGGCGACGGCGTGCGACGTCGTCACCGGGCCCAGGCTGGCGCCGCCCATCGGGCCCTGGGCCCGCAGCTCCTCGTACAGCTCCCACGGGTCCTCCCGAACCGATGGGTCCCGCAGGAGCCGGCCGAGCGGATCCCCGCGGCGGGCGCCGCGGCTGAGATATGCCGCCGGGATGCCGTGCCGTACGGCCCACCGGATCAGGGTCCGGGACGGCCGCAGGGCGGTGGCCGCGAGGCGTTCGGCGCCCCCCGCCGCTGCGGCCCGGACCGTCTCCGTGGTGCGTGCGGCCGTCGACGTCGTCGTCACCGGCGCAGTCTCGCAATCAGCTCCGGTCGTCGGGGGCCGGGGCCTCGCCGGGGTTGCCGTTCCAGTCCTTGCCGGCGGTGTCGGCGTTCTCCGAGGCGCTGTCGGTCTGCTCGGCGACGGTCTGGACCATCTCCTCGTCGGAGACACCTTCCCCGGCGGGGTGGGTGCCGGTGGGCTCGCTCATCGCTGGTTCCTCTCTCTGGCGGGCGGTGTGCCGGACGTGGTCCCTCCGCCCCTCCCCGATCCCCCGGAACGGCAAACCAGCCCGCTCAGGTGTCGAGGGGCCGCAGCTCGAACCAGACCCGCTTGCCCCCGTTGTGGTCCTCGGCGCCCCAGCGGTCGGCGATCGCCTGTACCAGGCGGAGTCCCTGGCCGCGCGGACGATCCTGCGAGAGCTCCTGTACGACCGGGCGCACCGCGGAGCCGTCGACGACGGCGATCCGCAGCCAGTCCTCGGACGACGTCACCTCCAGGGTCAGGGTGGCCTCCCCCTGCGCATGGTCGACGACGTTGGCCACCAGCTCGGTGACCAGGAGCGCCACGTCGTGGCGGTCGTGCCGGGAGTCCCAGCCGCGGAGCAGCTCCAGCACCAGATGACGGGCGACCGGGACGCTGGGCGGGATCGGCGGGAGGTCGACGCTGGCGGTACGGGTGCTCATGCTCCGGGTCCGTTCGTGGCGAGGCGGGAAGTGGCCCTCCACGCCGATGTGGCCGGGCTGTCGAGACGGTGACGCCGAATTTCTGTTGCGCACAACCAACCATGGATCGCGACCGTCCCGCAAGGGGGGTTGCGTGCAATGTCCGTTGCATGTCACAACCGTTGCTCGCAATGCCTGTTCAATCCGGTAGTGTGCAACCGAAATCACGTCGAGGGAGGAGGAGTGCGAATGGCCGTGCAGCCCGCACCCGCGCCGTCGGGCGACGTCGCCGAGCGCGCCCTCGCCGAGCTCGTTCGCGAACTCGACCGCTGCGTGGACGAGCTGGTCCAGGCTCGCTCCCGGGCCGAGAGCCTGCTCGACGCACGCCGGTCCGGTCGTGCCTGGCTGGACATCGTGACCGGGGAGTCGCGGCCGCTGATCGTCGAGCGGATCTCGACGGTCCTCGCCGCGCTGGCCACCGCGGGCCACTCGTGGCGGCGCGAGCAGGCCGCGGCGCTGCAGGGCGAGGCGGTCAGCATCAACCGCATCGCCGCCCTGTTCGGCGTCACCCGTCAGCGCATCTCGGCCCTGCTGCGGGACCGTGAGGAGTCGCTGGACGAGTGAGATTCTCGTTCAGGCGATGAGCTGGTCGGGGCGGTTCGCCGTCAGGCGATGAGCTGGTCGATCGCCTTGTAGACGCGCTGCTCGGACACCGGCCGGGGGGTGCCGACCTGCTGGGCGAACAGGCCCACGCGGAGCTCCTCGATCATCCAGCGGACCCGCGTGACGGGGTCGTCGGGCGCACCGGTCGAGGGCACCTGGCGACGCACCTGCTCGTACTCGGCGGTGACCGCGGCGATCTGCCGCGTCCACAACTCGTCGCGGGCCGCGTTGGCCGGCAGCTTCTCCAGCCGGTGTGCCATCGCCCTGAGATAGCGGACGACGTCGGGCAGCCGCCGCCGACCGGTCTCGGCGACGAACCCGCGGTGCAGCAGGCCGCCCATCTGCGTCCGCAGGTCGGCGATCGCCGCGTCGGGCACCCGGCGCGCCGGCGCGGCGCCGATGGCGACCGCCACCTCCCGCGCCTGGGTCAGCACCGCCTCCACCTTCTGCACGGTGTCCGCCGTGAGCCGGTGCAGGTCGGCGCGGGCCGCGGCCACGAGCGTCGCGAACGCCGCCTCGTCCCTCGGCGGGCCCCCCGCGGCGGCGATCAGCTCGTCGGCCGCGGCGTCGACGGCGTCCGCGACCAGGTCGGCGATTTCGCCGTCGGGATTGAACTGCAGGGCCAGCCGGGAGCGCGGGGACAGCGACTTCGCCACCTGCTTCGCCGGCGACCCGGTGGCCAGGACGAGCAGCCGGCGCACGCCACGCCGGTGCAGCCGGGCGGCCTCGGCCTCGGTCGGGACGACGCGGACGCCGACGGTCGTCCCCTCGTCGACGAGCGCGGGATAGGCGGTCACGACGTTGCCGCCCTGGCGCACCTGCACGGACGCCGGGAGGGTGCCGACGTCCCAGGTCGTCATACCGGTGCGCTCGAGCTCCGAGGCGGCCCGCGCGAGGCTCGCTCGCGCCTGCGGCGCGACCCGCGCCCGGAGCTCCGTCAGGTCCTTGCCCGTGGCCAGCGGCCGCTGATGGTCGTCCAGTACGCGGAAGGTGGCGCGCAGGTGGTCGGGCACCTGGTCGGGCGCCCAGGCGTCCGGGGGGATGGTCACGGCCGTGGCCCGGCGGAGCTCCCGCTCGAGGGCCGGCAGCAGCGGCTCGCCCGGATCGATGTGGGGGAGCACCTCGCGCACCCGGTCGGGGATCGGGACCAGGCCGCGGCGCAGTTGCTTGGGCAGCGTCCGCAGGAGCGCAGTGACGAGTTCGTCCCGCAGCCCGGGCACCGTGAAGGCCAGCGACTCCCCCGACGTCCGCTCCGCGACTCCCTCCAGCACCGCGAGCGGGACGTCGACGGTGACGCCGTCCTCGGGCGCCCCCGGTGCGAAGGCGTAGGAGAGCGGCAGCGTGAGGCCCTGCGTCAGCCGCACCTCGTCGGGATAGTCCTCGACCCGCACCTGCCCGGCCGCCGCGGCGTTGGTGAGCATCTCGGGAGTGAGCGTCAGCAGGTCCGGGCGCTCGCGGCGGGCCGTCTTCCACCAGCGGTCGAAGTGCCGCGTGGAGACGACGTCGGCGGGGATGCGGGCGTCGTACAGCTCGAAGAGCGTCTCGTCGTCGACGCCGATGTCGCGGCGCCGGGCACGTTCCTCGAGCGCGGCGACCTGTTCGAGGGCCCGCTGGTTGTCGGCCCAGAAGCGGTGGTGCGTCGTCCACTCGCCCTGGACCAGCGCGTGCCGGATGAACAGCTCCCGGGAGACGACCGGGTCGATCGAGCCGTACTGCACCCGCCGGCCGACGACGATCGGCAGCCCGTAGAGCGTGACCCGTTCCGTGGCGACGGCGGAGCCGCGCTTGGCGTCCCAACGGGGCTCGGAGTACTGCCGTTTCACCAGGTGCCCGGCCAGCCGCTCCACCGTCTCGGGGTCGATGCGGGCGACGGTGCGGGCGAACAGCCGGCTGGTCTCCACCAGCTCGGCGGCGACCACCCAGCGCGGCGGCTTCCTGGCCAGCGGGGTGCCGGGTGCGATCACGAAGCGGGTGCCGCGGGTGCCGAGGTACTCGCGGCTCGGCCGCTTGTCCCCCTTGACCTGCTCGGCCTGCATCCCGACGTGGGAGAGCAGACCCGCGAGCAGCGCGGTGGAGATGCCGCGCTCGTCCGGTTCGGCCGCCGGCTCGCCGACCTGCATGCCGAGCCGGCGGGCGGTCCCGCGCAGCTGGCCGTGCAGGTCCTGCCACTCGCGGATCCGCAGGTAGTGCAGGAACTCGCGCTTGACGGTGCGGCGGAACTGGTTGCCGGAGAGCGCCTCCTGCTGCTCGGTCAGGTGCCGCCAGAGGTTGAGCAGCGCGAGGAAGTCGGAGTTCTCGTCGGCGAAGCGGGCGTGCAGCTGATCGGCGGCCTGCTGGTGCTCCGTCGGGCGCTCGCGTGGGTCCTGGATGGTCAGGCCGGCGGCGATGACCAGGACCTCGTCGAGGACCCCGAGCCGGTCGGCCTCGACCACCATGCGGGCCATGCGCGGGTCGAGCGGGAGGGCGGCCAGGGCCCGGCCGGTCGGGGTCAGCGTCCCGTGCTCGTCGAGCGCGTGCAGTTCCTCGAGCAGCGCGAGGCCGTCGGCGACGGCGCGGCGGTCCGGGGGGTCGACGAACGGGAAGTCGGCGACGTCGCCGAGGTCGAGGGCGGCCATCTGCAGCAGCACCGAGGCGAGGTTGGTGCGCAGGATCTCCGGGTCGGTGAACTCGGGGCGGGCCTCGAAGTCGGCCTCGGTGTACAGCCGGATCGCGATGCCCGGCCCCAGTCGCCCGCACCGGCCGGAGCGCTGGCGGGCCGACGCCTGGCTGACCGGCTCGATGGGCAGCCGCTGGACCTTGGTCCGGTGGCTGTACCGCGAGATGCGGGCGGTGCCGGGGTCGATCACGTACCGGATGCCCGGGACGGTCAGGGAGGTCTCGGCCACGTTGGTGGCCAGCACGATCCGGCGTCCGCTGTGCGGCGCGAAGACCTTGTGCTGGTCGGCCGCCGAGAGCCGGGAGTAGAGCGGGACGATCTCGGTGTGCGGCAGCGCGCGTTCGCCGAGAGCGTCCTGGGCGTCGCGGATCTCGCGTTCCCCGGCGAGGAACACGAGGATGTCGCCGGGGCCCTCGGCGGTCAGCTCGTCGACGGCGTCGAGGATCGCGCTCACCTGGTCGCGGTCGGGGTCGGCCTCCGGATCGTCCGGGTCGATGACCGGGCGGTAGCGCACCTCCACGGGGTACGTCCGGCCGCTGACCTCCACCACGGGGGCTCCGGCGAAGTGCGCGGCGACCCGCTCGACGTCGATGGTCGCCGAGGTGATGACCAGCTTCAGGTCGGGACGGCGCGGCAGCAGCTGGGCCAGGTAGCCCAGCAGGAAGTCGATGTTGAGACTCCGCTCGTGCGCCTCGTCGAGGATGATCGTGTCGTACTGCCGGAGCATCCGGTCGCGCGCGATCTCGGCCAGCAGCACGCCGTCGGTCATCAGCTTGACCAGCGTGGAGTCGCCCACCTGGTCGGTGAACCGCATCTTGAAGCCGACGACCTCGCCCAGTGGGGTGTCCAGCTCCTCGGCGATGCGCTCCGCGACGCTGCGCGCCGCGATCCGGCGCGGCTGGGTGTGTCCGATCCGTCCGCGCACCCCCCGGCCCAGTTCCAGCGCGATCTTGGGCAGCTGCGTGGTCTTGCCGGAACCGGTCTCCCCGGCGACCACCACCACCTGCGCGTCGCGGAGCGCCGCGGCGATGTCGTCGCGCCGTGCGCTGACCGGCAGCTCCTCGGGATAGGTCAGGACCGGCACGGCCGCCCGCCGGCGGGCGATGCGCTCCTCCGCGGCGACGACGTCAGCGGCGATCCGCTCGCGCTGCTTCGCCCGAGCCTGGGGGTCGCGGGTCTTCCGCAGTCCGTCGAGGCGCCGCCGCAGCCGGTGCTCGTCGGCGAGCGTCAGTTCCGGCAGCCTGGTTCGCAGGTCGTCGGCGGGGGCACTCACGGTGGGGCACTGATTCCTCTCGGAGAACTGTCCGACCAGGAATGTCGGACAGGGCGTCCAGGATCGCACTGCCCTCCTGGCGCGCCGACGATGTCGCGCAGATCACGATCCATGTAGAGTGCAACTGTTTGCGTGCATCGTGCAACGGGTTGTACGGTGCATTGTCTTTCCGTCCCGCCGTTCGGAGTGCCATGACCACCCCCGTCGCCCCACCAGGCGCCAGGCCCGGCGCGGTCGATCCCGTCGACCGCGCGACCGCGGTGCGCACCCTCTCGGAGCAGGTACCGAGGTTCATGCGGCTGGTGCACGCCCTCAAGACCGCGGCCGCCAGGAACGACAGCGGTGACCGCGCCGCGCTGGTGCTGCTCTTCCCGCTGGTCCGGCTGGGACCGCTCCGCCAGGGCGCGCTCGCCGAACTCGTGCACGCCGACCCCTCGACCGTCAGCCGGCACGTCGCCGCCCTGGTGGAGCGCGGTCTTGTCCAGCGGGTGGCCGACGAGTCCGACGGCCGGGCCAGCCGGCTGCACGTCACCGACGCCGGCCACGCGGCCCTCGAGACCTTCCGCCGAGACCGGGAGAGCCACTTCGCGCAGGTGACGGCCGGATGGGACACCGCGGACCTCGCGGCCCTGACGACCCTCCTCGGCCGCTTCCTCGACGACATGTCAGCGACGACGCCGGGCGCCCCCGAGGCATGCCCGCCCGAGGGCGCCGCCCCCATCGACCCCACGAGAGAGACCTCATGAGCCAGTCCACCCGCACCGACCGCCGGGACGCCCGCGCCGCGGCCGCCGCGCCGGACGCCAGCGGCGTCTTCACCCACCGGCAGATCGTCACCATCCTCGCCGGCCTGATGCTCGGCATGTTCCTGGCCGCGCTCGACCAGACGGTCGTCTCCACCGCGATCCGCACGATCGCCGACGACCTGGACGGCTACGACCTGCAGGCCTGGGCGACGACGGCGTTCCTCATCACCTCGACGATCGCCACTCCGCTCTACGGCAAGCTGTCCGACCTCTACGGGCGGCGACCGTTCTACCTCTTCGCGATCGGCGTCTTCGTCGTCGGCTCGATGCTGTGCGGCCTGGCCGACTCCATGTACCAGCTGGCCGCGTTCCGGGCCATCCAGGGCATCGGCGCCGGCGGCCTGATGTCGCTGGCGCTGGCCATCATCGGCGACATCGTCCCGCCGCGGGAGCGCTCGCGGTACCAGGGCATGTTCATGGCGGTCTTCGGCACGTCGAGCGTGCTCGGCCCGGTCATCGGCGGCTTCTTCGCCGGCCAGGAGTCGCTCCTGGGCATCACCGGCTGGCGCTGGATCTTCTACATCAACGTGCCGCTCGGCATCGCGGCGTTCCTCGTCGTCATGCGGGTGCTCCACCTCCCGCACACCCGCCGCGAGCACCGCATCGACTGGCCGGGCGCCCTCGCGCTCGTCGTCTGCCTCGTGCCCCTGCTGATCGTCGCCGAGCAGGGCCGCATCTGGGGCTGGGATTCGGGCCGGGCGCTGGCCTGCTACGCCATCGGCGTCGTCGGCCTGATCGCGTTCATCCTGGCCGAGCGGGCCTATCGGGACGACGCCCTGCTCCCCCTGCGGATGTTCAAGAACCGCACCTTCGCCGTCAGCAGCGTCGGCAGCATCGTGCTGGGCGCCGGGATGTTCGGCGGCATCCTGCTCCTGCCCCAGTACCTCCAGATCGTGCACGGCTCCAGCCCCACGGTGGCCGGCCTGCAGATGATCCCGCTGGTCGCCGGCATCATGACCGGCGCGATGAGCTCGGGCATCATCATCGGGAAGACCGGCAAGTACAAGATCTACCCGCTGATCGGCACCGTGTTCATGGTCGTCGCGCTGGTCGCGATATCGTTCATCATCGACGCCGACACCTCGGTGTGGTCGCTCGTGCCGTTCATGGTGCTGCTCGGTCTGGGCCTCGGCTTGAACTTCCAGCCGGTGATCCTCGCGGTGCAGAACGCCGTCCGCCCGCAGGAGATGGGCGTCGCCACGTCGTCGGTCACGTTCTTCCGGCAGATGGGCGGCACGATCGGGGTGGCGGCCTTCCTCTCCATCCTGTTCACGACACTGCCGGACAAGATCGGCAACGCCTTGACCTCCGCCGCGGCGACCGACCCGCGGGTCGGCCAGGCACTGCAGAGCGGCCAGCTGCAGGGTGGCGGCGACCTTTCCGACACGTCGTTCATCCAGGAGCTGCCCTCGTTCCTCGCCACGCCGTTCAAGACCGGGTTCTCCGACTCGATCGACCTGGTCTTCCTGGTGGCGGCGGGGGTCGTGGCCATCGGCTTCTTCGTCATGCTGTTCCTCCCGGAGGTCCCGCTGAGCAACCAGTCGGGGATCCAGGCGCGGCAGTCCGGCGCCGGCGAGATCACCGCCACCGGCACCGAGACCGGGAATGACAGCGCCGCCGACGACGCCGTGCGGGCTGCGGGCGCAGCCGCCCCGACGTCGGTGTCACCCGCCGACACGACGGACGCCGGCGACGGCACCCAGGGCGACGGCAGGGCGATCAGCGAACGCACCGCCGGCGGCCACCACCGGGCCTGACCGGCTACTCGGCCTATCGCACGATTCGGGCCCCTTCCCGCGCTTCGGCGGGGAGGGGCCCTTGTCGGCTCATGGCGCTGTCGGCTCAGGGCGCTGTCGGCTCAGGGCGCTGTCGGCTCAGGGCGCTGTCGGCTCAGGGCGCTGTCGGCTCAGGGCAGGGGCCACCTCACCCTCCCCGTCGGCTGCTCGGTCCATGGACGCTCCCGAGGCGGACATGCCGGTCGGCAGCCGCGGCATCGCGTGCAGACCGAAGTTCCGGCGGGTTGGACAGGACCATCGACCAACCGCAGGCGAGCAGCGCAATCAGGGCGTCACCTCGATGGGACTCGCGCCGTTCGGCTCGCCCATGCCGAGGACGGAACACGGTCAGCCCGACCCCAGCTTGTCGACCAGCCTGCGGCTGTCGGGCACGATGTGGTCCGTCTGGCTCGTCACTGCGCCTGTGACGCTACGTCCGACCCGGCTCCCACCCTCGGCCCCCGGGACCGCATCGCGTGTCTCGTCGAGTGCGCGCGACGGCTCGCATCGACCTCAGCTCTGGAGCGGTGGGTGGAGGACGATCTCGGTGCCGTCGGGCCGGTAGGTGCGCCATCGTCGGCCGGGAGGGGCGGTGTCGTCGCGTTCGACGCGGAAGCCGTGGTGGACCTTCGTGTGGTGCCGTTCGCACAACAGCGCCGCGTTGTCCAGGCTGGTCTCGCCACCGTTGATCCATTCGACCAGGTGGTGGACGTCGCAGAACCAACGCGGCGCCTCGCAGCCGGCGAAGATGCAATGCAGGTCACGGTGCTCGACCGCCTTGCGGATGTGCGGCGGGAAGATCCGTTCCTCGCGGCCGACGTCCAACGGCAGCCCGTGAGGCCCCAGGACGATGCGGGTAATGCCCGCATCGCAGGCCACCCAGCGGGCGCGAGCAGCGGAGATGGTCGCTCCCAGCCCGGTGGTCGCGGCGCCGTGCCCGGTCGTGGGATCGGCCAGATCGTCGAGCCCGAGGGTGACGATGACGTGCGGCTTGACGGTTCGAAGCACCGGAAGCTGCCCGGAGGCCAGCGCCAGATCGCAGAGCTGGACGAGAGCATCCCCAGTGCGCTGGGCCCGCGTGCGGATGTCGCCGGCGCAGCGACCGGCGGCCGAGATGGACTCGAGCGCGGTGGCGACCTTCTCCCCGCCGACGGCGTCGAGGGTGCCGCCCATGGTCCAGGACCCGTCGGGATGCTGGACCAACGTCACGGCCCGCTCCTCCGTGGGATCAGGTTCGGGGCCGTCGGGGTCCAGCTTGCTGAGGTAGTCGCCCACCGCGACCTGCAGGTCTCGGTGCGTGCCGGTGGCGACCAGTTGCAGCAGCGCGCCTTCCACCTGGCCGACGTCGATGCCTTGGGCGAGAGCGCGGTCGAGGTTCTCGGGCTTGGCGATCTCCGCGATCACCTCGACCTGGTCCGGGCCGAGCCGCCCCTCGGAGTAGGCCGCGCCTGTGGCAGGCAGCGGTTCCAGCCGCCGCCCCAGGGTGATCAGCCGCCCGGCCATGGCGCCGGACACGCCTGCACGCCCGCGCAGCCACGCCCTCATCGTCTTGGCCCCGTCATGCTCGGTAGCGCAGCGTGCGTCGGCGCGCCGGACAGCCTGCGTCAGCCGAGCGTTGATGCGGTTGCTGGCTACCAGCAGATCGGTGACGTGGTCGAGCAAGTCACCGTGGCACAGTCCGTCGAGGTCGGTCATGGCTAGCGCGTCGAGCGCCGACTGCAGCTCGCTCATCACCCCTCCGACTCCTCGAACAACTGATCGGAGAGTAGGGCGGACCTATGACAGGGATCCGGGTATATCCCCAGCTCAGGGGCGAATTCACAAGTCCGCGGACAAGCTTGACGGTGGCTTCACAGGAACTCGCAGAAGTCCTCGTCCACCTGATGCAGGGTCACCGGCGTCGCCGCTTTGACGCGACGCCACTGCGTCCGGAGTCTCGACCGCACCGGGGCTCATGCCCCCGCCGGCCGGTGGACATCTCACCGGATCGGGATGGGTCCGGGGGCCTAACCTGGCTCGCGTGGGCGCCTCATCGTCGATCCTGTCCCGTCGCGATCTCGACTTCCTGCTGCACGAGTGGCTCGACGTCGAGTCGCTGACCAAGCGGCCGCGGTTCGCCGAGCACTCGCGGGAGACGTTCGACGCCGTCCTCGAGCTGGCCGAGCAGATCGCCACCGAACACTTCGCGCCCCACAACCGGAAGGCCGACGAGAACGAGCCGCGGTTCGTCGACGGCCGGGTCGAGATGATCCCGGAGGTCGCGCAAGCGCTGAAGGTCTTCACCGACGCCGGGCTGATGGCGGGCTCGTTCGACGAGGAGTACGGCGGCATGCAGCTGCCGCACACCGTCGGGCAGGCCGCGTTCGCCTGGTTCAAGGCCGCCAACGTCGGCACGGCGTCCTACCCGTTCCTCACGATGGGCAACGCCCGCCTGCTGCTCGCCCACGGGAGCCAGGAGCAGATCGACACCTACGTGCGGCCGGAGCTCGAGGGCCGCTGGTTCGGCACCATGGCGCTGTCGGAGCCCCAGGCCGGCTCGTCGCTGGCCGACATCAGCACGAAGGCCGAGCCCCAGGCGGACGGCACCTACCGGCTGACCGGGAACAAGATGTGGATCTCCGGCGGCGACCACGAGCTGACCGAGAACATCGTCCACCTGGTGCTGGCGAAGATCCCCGGCGGACCGCCCGGCGTGAAGGGCATCTCGCTGTTCATCGTGCCCAAGTTCCTGGTGCACGAGGACGGCTCGCTGGGCGAGCGCAACGACGTCGTCCTCGCCGGGCTGAACCACAAGATGGGCTACCGGGGGACGACGAACACGCTGCTGAACTTCGGCGAAGGCGTGCACCGGCCCGGCGGCAAGGCCGGCGCCGTCGGCTACCTCGTGGGCGAGCCGCACCGCGGCCTGACCTACATGTTCCACATGATGAACGAGGCCCGGATCGGCGTCGGCATGGGCGCGGCCGTGCTCGGCTACACCGGCTACCTGCACGCGCTCGACTACGCCCGCACGCGGACCCAGGGGCGCCCGCCGGCGGGGAAGGATCCTTCCGCGCCGCCCGTGCCGATCATCGAGCACGCCGACGTGCGCCGGATGCTGCTGGCCGCGAAGACGTACGCCGAGGGCGGATTGGCGCTGTGCCTGTACTGCGCCCGGCTGGTCGACGAGGAGCAGACCGCCGAGTCCGCCGACGACCGCGCCCGGGCCCACCTGCTGCTCGACGTGCTGACCCCCATCGCGAAGGCCTGGCCCTCGCAGTGGGGGCCGGTCGCCGACGACCTGGCCATCCAGGTGCACGGCGGGTACGGCTACACGCGCGACTACCCGGTCGAGCAGTTCTACCGGGACAACCGGCTCAACCCCATCCACGAGGGCACCCAGGGGATCCAGGCCCTCGACCTGCTCGGCCGCAAGGTGGTCATGCAGGGCGGGGCCGGGCTGACGCTCCTGGGCGAGACGATCTGGGCGACCACGGCGCGGGCCGGCGGCACCGAGTGGGCCGGCTTCGCCGCCGACCTCGACGCCGCCGTGAGCCGGCTCGGGGCGGTGACCGCCACGCTCTGGGGGGCCGGCGACCCCGACGTCACGCTCGCGAACGCGCACGTCTACCTGGAGGCGGCGGGACACCTCGTCGTCGGCTGGCTGTGGCTGGAACAGGCCCTGGCCACCGGCTCCTCGACCAGCGACTTCCACGAGGGGAAGCGCCAGGCGGCGCGGTACTTCTGGCGGTGGGAGCTGCCGAAGGTGCACGTGCAGCTCGACCTGCTGGAGTCCCTCGACCGCACCGTGCTGGACACGCCGCCGGCCTGGCTCTAGGTCCGGAAAGCACCGAGCTCCGCTCGCTCCTGGCGGGTCGGCAGGGCTTCGGTGGGTCGGTCAGGTCACGCGCGGACAGCTGCGCCCATCGCATCGGCGGTCCCGGGCTGCGGGGCGGTGGTGACCGCTGCCCGTTCGCGCTCGTAGCGGGCGGTGGAACGCGTGCCCATCGCGATGACCAGGGCGGTCAGGACCATGAACCCCAGCAGGGCGACGGCCGGCCACACCATCATCTCGTGATTCCCCCAAGCAGTCGGGTGCCCCGCCGGGTCAGGGGCGGGGCACGTCGTCGGAGAACTGTGTCCCCCGAGAACTGCGGTCTCAATCGTCAGGTGGTGAAGTTCACCTGACAGGCTGTAACCGGACTCACTCCCATCGGCCGGGAGGCGCCCCGGCTTGAGTTCGCGGCCCGGCATGTTCTGATGGCCGGGTGCCCCGGCGCTCCGCAGGACGCACCCGCCACCCCGGGCTGCTGGTCCTCGCGCTGGCCCTCGGGGTCACCAGCCTGTCGCTGCTCCAGACCCTCGTCGTCCCGGTCCTGGGAACGATCGCCGAGCAGCTGGGCGTCTCCCCGGCCGCCGCCGGCTGGGTCCTGACCGCCAACCTGCTCGCCGCCGCCGTGCTCACGCCGGTCCTCGGACGGCTCGGCGACCTGCGCGGCGAGCGGCCGGTCATCCTCGGCATCCTGGCGGTGGTCGCCGCCGGGACCGTGCTCACGATCGCCGCGACGTCGCTGCCCCTGCTGCTGGCCGGCCGGATCCTGCAGGGCGCCTCGTACGGGCTGTTCCCGCTGTCGATCAGCGTGCTCCGCCGCGAGCTGCCCGCCGAGCGGCTGGGGGTGGCCATGTCGGTCGTCAGCAGCATGCTGGGCGTCGGCGGCGTCATCGGGTTCGTGGCCACGGGTGTGATCGCCGGCGACGGGGGCGACTACCGCCGTCCGTTCTGGGTCGGGCTGGCCGTCGTCCTGGTCTCCCTGGCCCTCTCCGCGCTGCTGCTTCCCGGCCGGTCCGCGACCCGGTCCGGGCGGGTCGACTGGTGGGGCGCCCTCGTCCTCGGCGCCGGGCTCGTCCTCCTCCTGCTGCCGATCTCGCAGGGCAACCAGTGGGGATGGCGCTCGCCGGGCGTCGTCGGCTGCCTGACCGCCTCCGCCGTCTTCCTGACCGGCTGGGTCCTGCTCGAGCGGCGGACGGCCCAGCCCCTGGTCCGGCCCGCGATGCTGGCCGACCGGCGCACCGTCGTGCCCAACGTGGCCGGGCTGATGACCGGGATCGCCATGTTCGCGTCGTTCCTCGCCGTCCTCCAGTACGTGCAGACGCCTCCCGAGGTGGCGGGCTTCGGCTTCGGGGCCTCGGTGCTCGAGACCGCCGTGGTGTACCTGCTGCCCGCAGGCGTCGCGGCGGTGCTCGCCGCTCCGCTCGCGGGGCGGGTGGTGACGCGGTCCGGACCACTGCCGACGCTGCTCGGTGGCGCGGCGGTGGGGATCGCCGGCTTCGCCCTCCTCGCCGTCGTGCGGTCGCAGCCGTGGATCGTCGTCCTCGCCATGCTGCTCACCCAGGTGTCGGTGACCGTGGCCTACGCCGCCCTGCCGGCTCTCGTCGTAGAAGCCGTGACCGAGGAGGAGACGGGCGTGGCCAACGCGGTGAACTCCATCGCGCGGGCGGTCGGGCAGGCGCTGGGCAGCACCGTGTCGGTGACCCTCCTCGCCGCAAGTCTCGACCCCGCGACCGGGTTCCCGCGGAACATCGCGTACACGCTGGTTGCCCTGTTGGGAGCACTGGCGACCGTCGCCGTGGCGGTCGTCGCGCTCGCCGGCCTGCGCGCCGACACGCCCCAGCGGCGGGGCGCCGGGCATGGAACGGGACCGTCCGGGGAACAGGAGAGGCGACTTCCCATCGCCTGACGGAGGACTTCCATGGCCCGAGCCACCGGCTCGCACAGTCGCACCGCGGAGACGCAGTTCCACGGCAACCGCGCGGCGGACACCCCGCCCGCCGGGGACCCGGCGCCGGGAACCGACGAGATCAGCGGCACCCGCGCCGACTACGCGCCCGCCGGCGCCGACACCCAGCCCACCACGATGGGCACGCTGAAGCGCACGGTGAAGGAGTTCAGCGAGGACAACCTCACCGACTGGGCAGCCGCCCTCACGTACTACGGCACCCTGGCGCTGTTCCCCGCGCTGATCGCCCTGCTCTCGATCATCGGCCTGCTGACCGACCCGCAGAAGTTGTCCGACGCGCTCACCGCCGTGGTCCCACAGCAGTCGGCTCGGACGCTGAACCCGGTCATCGAGCAGATCGCCGGGAACACCGGGGCTGCCGGCTTGGGGCTGATCCTCGGTCTCGCCCTCGCCATCTGGTCGGCCTCGGGCTACGTCGGCGCCTTCACCCGCGCGGCCAACGTCGTCTACGAGACGCCCGAGGGGCGCAAGATCTGGAAGCTCAAGCCGCTGCAGCTGCTGATCACCCTGGTCGGCATCCTGTTCGCCGCGGTGATCGTCGCGATGCTGGTGCTGAGCGGCCCGGTCGTCGACGCCATCGGCTCGGCCATCGGGGTGGGCGAGACCGGCCAGAACGTCTGGAACGTCGTCAAGTGGCCGGTCGTCCTCGTCGTCCTGGCCCTGATGATCGCCGTCCTCTACTACTCGACACCGAACGTGAAGCTGCGCGGCTTCAAGTGGGTCAGCCCCGGTGCCGCGGTGGCCATCGTCGTGGCCATCGTCGCCTCGGCGGCGTTCGCCTTCTACGTGGCCAACTTCGGCAACTACAACAAGACCTACGGCGCCCTGGCCGGCGTGGTGGTCTTCCTGATCTGGTTCTGGTTGATCAACGTCGCCCTGCTGTTCGGCATCGAGCTGGACGCGGAGATCGAGCGGACCAAGGAGCTCAAGGAGGGCGTGCCGCGGGCGGAGAAGGAGATCCAGCTCGACGCCCGCGCCGAGCCCAAGGACCAGCAGACGACCTGAGGAAGGTCCGATCGGCCGCCGAGATCTGGGTCATCGGGGTCTCCGGGCCTCGGATGAGCCCGATGCCCCAGATCTCGCGCCGCCGGCTGCGTGCCGGTTGTGTTCCGGACCGGCCGGGGTAGGGGGCCGTCGTCCCCCCGCTGCAGAGAGGCAGTCGCGATGAGCGCTGAAGCGAAGGCCGTCACGTCGGACTTCTACGACCTCGAGGCCCTGCTGGACGACGAGGACCGGGCGCTCCTGCACCGGGTGCGCACGTTCATGGACGAGCAGGTCCAGCCGATCATCAACGAGTACTGGACCCGGGCCGAGACCCCGCGCCACCTCATCCCCGAGATCGCCAAGCTCGGCATCGCCGGCACCCCGTACTCCGGCTACGGCTGCCCCGGGAAGTCGACGCTGCTCGACGGGATGATCTCCATGGAGCTGTCGCGCGGCGACCCGTCGATCGCCACGTTCATGGGCGTCCACGGCGGCCTGGCGATGGGCAGCCTCTACCTCTGCGGGTCGGAGGAGCAGAAGGAGCGCTGGCTGCCGACCATGGCCCGGATGGAGCTGATCGGTGCCTTCGGCCTGACCGAGCCCGACTCCGGCTCCGACGTGGCCCGCGGGTTGCGGACCAAGGCCCGCCGGGACGGCGACACCTGGGTGCTCGACGGCCAGAAGAAGTGGATCGGAAACGCCAGCTTCGCCGACCTGGTGATCATCTGGGCGCAGGACGTCGAGACGCAGCGGGTGCTCGGCTTCGTCGTCGAGAAGGGCACCGACGGGTTCTCCGCCGTCGACCTCGAGGACAAGATCGCGCTGCGGGCGGTGCAGAACGCGCTCATCACCCTGGACGGCGTGCGCGTGCCGGAGGAGAACCGGCTGCAGAACGCCAACAGCTTCAAGGACACCGCCAAGGTGCTCAAGATGACCCGGGCCGGCGTCGCCTGGTCGGCGGTCGGGTGCGCCCGGGGCGCCTACGAGCACGCGCTGCGCTACGCGGGCGAGCGCACCCAGTTCGGCAAGCCGATCGCGAGCTTCCAGCTGGTGCAGGACCTGCTGGTGCGGATGCTCGGCAACATCACCGCCTCGGCGGCGTTGTGCGCGCGGCTGTCCCAGCTCCAGGACGCCGGGCGGATGACCGACGAGCAGGCGTCGCTGGCCAAGGCGTTCAGCACCGTGCGCATGCGGGAGACCGTCGGCTGGGCCCGCGAGCTGATGGGCGGCAACGGCATCCTGCTCGAGCACAACGTCGGCCGGTACGTCGCCGACGCCGAGGCGATCTACTCCTACGAGGGCACCCGCGAGGTGAACACGCTGATCGTGGGCCGGGCGATCACCGGCCGGGGCGCGATCGTCTGATCAGCCCTCCCCCCACCACCGGGCGGCGGCCTCCTCCGGCGTCAACCCGTCGATCTCGACCAGGCGGTTGAGCTGCACCAGGTCGTTGGTGGTCAGCTGCGCGCTGACGTCGTCCAGCGCGGTGCGCAGCTCCTCGCCCCACCGGTCGACGGCGGCGCTGCGCACGAGCGGGACGACGTTCTCGGGCGGCTGGAGCTCCCGGTCGTCCAGCAGCAGCATCACCGGGGCCACCGCCAGCCGGGCGTCGGTGGTCTCCAGCAGCCCGACGTCGATCTGGCCGGAGACCAGCGCCTCCACCGTCGCCGATCTCGAGGGCATGGTCAGGACCTCCCCGAAGTCCAGCCCGTACACCTCCTCCAGGCCCTTCAGGCAGAACGGGCGGTCGGGGCACTCCGGCGGCCCCCCGAAGACGAGCTCGGGAGCCAGCTCCGCCAGGTCGGACAGCCGCGAGACGCCGTTGCGTGCGGCGAACGCGGTCGTGACCGCGAACCCGTTCTTGTCCTCCGCCCGGGACACGTCGAGCACCAGCACGTTCCGCTGCCTCAGCGTCCGCACCAGGTCGCCGTGCATCTCCTCGGGGTTCCGTGAGGGACGTGTCTCCGACGGCCGGGCGAAGCTCAGCGCGGTGCCGAGGTAGTCCACGACCACGTCCACGACGCCCTGCTGCAGCGCCGGCGAGACGACCTCGCGCGGCCCGACACCGTGCTGCACCGACACCGGTAGCCCGGCACGGCGGGCGGCCTCGGCGTAGACCTCGGTGAGCGTCTGGTTCTCGGCGAAGTCGTAGGAGGCGAACCGAACGGTCGTCGGTGCGGACGGCTCGGGATCGCTGCTCGCGCAGGAGGTAAGGACGGCGAGCCCCAGCAGGACGGCGGCGAGCGCGGCCGGTCGAGAGCGCACGGCACCCTCCTCCATGCGCGGGCTCGGGCGGTTCCAGTCGGACGGTAGCCCCGCACGGGACGAAAGGGGATGGTCCCGGGAGCCGCACGGGTGGAGCATCACCGGGCATGGCGACGTTGCCGCAGGCGCCGCCCGGCCCGGGGCCCGCGGTCCCGGTCGCGCGGCCGGCCCCACCGGCGATCCAGCGCGTCCGCAGCCGGCGCCGTCCGTCGGGTGAACCCCCGCCGCTGCCCCGGCACCTGAACGCCTCCGGCAAGTGGTGGCTGGGCCTGTCGGCGGTCGTCGTGGTGGCCTGGATCGTCGTCGTCGTGACCGGCAGCGTCACGTTCTTCGACCTCCTGGACACCCGCTTCCTGCAGGCGCTCGCCGACCTGCGGACGCCGTGGCTGACGCGCGTCGCCGAGATCGGCGGTGTGCTGGCGACGGGGCGGGCGCTGCACGTGCTGTGGCTGGCCAACCTCGCCCTGCTGGTCCTCCTCCGGCGGTGGCGGCACCTGTTCGTCTGGATCGGTGTCGCCCTCGTCGTGGTCAACATCGGGGCCAGCATGGCCAGCACGCTGCAGCGGCCGCGGCCCTACGAGGTCGAGATCCTCGGCCCGTGGGCGGGATTCTCCATGCCGTCGCTGCCGATGACCGTGCTGAGCGCCTTTCTGGTCAGCTCCGTGTACTCGCTCGTGCCGGCCGGCCGGAAACGGACGATCGCCAAGTGGGGGATCACGGCGCTGGTGCTGATCACCGGGCTGTCGCGGCTGTACCTCGCACAGGACCACCCGACCGACATCCTGGCCGGCGTGATCCTCGGCGTCGCCGTCCCGCTGGCGGCGTTCCGCCTGCTGACGCCCAACGACGTCTACCCCGTCCGCTACACCCGTGGCCGGCCGGCGCACCTCGACGTGACCGGCGCCCGGGGCGAGGCGATCGTCCGGGCCCTGCACGACCAGCTGGGCCTCATCGCCGGCGAGGTGAAGCCGTTCGGGCTGGCCGGTTCGGGCGGGTCGACCCCGCTGAGGATCACGGTCAAGGGCGACCCGGACACGTACGTCTTCGGCAAGCTCTACGCGGCCACCCACGTGCGCTCGGACCGCTGGTACAAGCTCGGCCGCACCCTGCTCTACGGCCGGCTGGAGGACGAGCAGCCCTTCCACAGCGTGCGCCGGCTGGTGCAGTACGAGGACTACGTCCTGCGGGTGCTCTCCGACGCCGGGCTCCCGGTGGCGCACCCGCTCGGGATCGTCGAGATCACCCCCGAGCGCGAGTACCTGCTGGTCGCCGAGTTCTTCGACGGCACCTCCGAGATCGGCGAGGCCGAGATCGACGAGGCGGTCATCGACCAGGGGCTGTCGGTGGTCCGGCGGATGTGGGAGATCGGCCTGGCGCACCGGGACATCAAGCCGGCGAACCTGCTCGTGCGGGACGGGACGCTGTTCGTGGTGGACACCGCGTTCGCCGAGGTCCGCCCGAGCCCGTGGCGGCAGGCGGTCGACCTGGCCAACATGATGCTGGTCCTGGGCCTGCGGACCAGTGCCGAACGCGTGTACCGGCGGGCCCGCATGCAGTTCTCCGACGAGGAGATCGCCGAGGCCTTCGCCGCCACCCGCGGCCTCACCATGCCCTCCCAGCTGCGCCGGATGCTCCGCCAGCAGGGCCGTGACCTGCACGGCGACTTCCTGCGGCTGCTGCCCTACCGGCTGCCCCCGGTCCGGATCCAGCGGTGGACCTGGCGCCGCGCCGTCCTCACCGTGGTGACGCTGGTCGGCGCCGCCTTCGGCCTCTTCGTGCTGATCAACCTCATCGGGGCACCGCTGTGAGGCCGGCCCGGGTCCTGCTCGTGCTCTGCCTCGCGGCCGGGCTGGCCGGGTGCGCCAGCGACACCACCGCGACCACGGAGCAGCCCAACTGCTCCGAGGGGGACGACGGCGCCGCCGCCAACGGCGTCGTCCTGATGGCCCAGTCGGTGCCCTCGGCCACCTGGGTGCCCTGCCTGCGGACGACGCTGCCGGTGGGCTGGGGCTTCCACCACCTGGACGCCCGCGACGGGGTCGCCACCTTCTCGCTCGACTCGGACCGCGACGGTCAGGAGGCCATCGAGGTGCGGCTGGAGGACTCCTGCGACACCGCCGGCTCGACCGAGATCCCGAGCGACCGGGAGGGGATGCGCCGGCTCGAGCGGGTGACCCGCACGACCCCGCACTTCGAGGGTGAGCGCTACTACGTCTTCGAGGGGGGCTGCATCACCATGGTCTTCGAGCTCACCGGTGACAGCCGCGGGGAGCCCCTCGCACTGGCCACCGCGGCGGTGGGCGTGATCGCCCGGTCGGACCTGGTCGACCAGGTGCACGAGGAGAGCGACGGCAAGCTGTCGCTCGACCCGCCCCCGGGCGGCCGGCGATGACCGCCGTCACCGCAGCGGCGGCCCGCCGGAGGCGTCCCCTGTGGCGCCGGCTGATCGGCCCGCTGTTCTCCGTCGTCCTGCTGGTCGCCGTCTTCGTGTGGTTCCTCCCCCAGTTCACGAGCATGGCCGCGGTCTGGGACTCGGTGCGCTCGATGAGCTGGGTCGAGATCACCGTCCTGATGGTGGCGGCCGTCTGGAACCTGGCGACCTACCAGTTCCTGGTGGTCGCCACCATGCCGGGAATGACGTTCCGGCAGGCCACCGTCTCCACCGAGACGACGACCGCCGTCTCCAACACCGTGCTCGGCGGTGCGGCGATCTCCCTCGGGCTCACCTACGCCATGAACTCGTCCTGGGGCTTCTCCCGGTCCCGGACATCGGTGTCGCTGCTCGTCTCCGGCCTGTTCAACAACTTCGCCAAGCTGGGGCTCCCCGTGCTGGCCCTGGCGCTGCTGGCGTTCTCCTCGCCGCCCACGACCGGCCGGCTGCTCGCGGGGCTGGCCGGGGTGGCCGGACTGGCCGCGGCCGCGGTCGCGCTCTGGCTGCTGATGCGCAGCCGGGAGAGCGCCGCCCGCCTGGGTCGGGTCCTCGGAGGCTGGGCGTCGGCACTCGTGCGGCTCTTCGGGCGGCCGCCCGTGGAGGGCTGGGACCGGGCCATGACCAAGTTCCGCGACCGGACGGCGCTGCTGCTGCACGCCCGATGGCACTGGATCACGCTGGCGACCCTCGTCAGCCACCTGTCGCTCTTCCTGGTCCTGCTGCTGTCGCTGCGCTTCGTGGGCGTGGGCGCCGAGCAGGTCAGCTGGGCCGAGGCGCTCGCGGTGTTCGCCTTCGCCCGCCTGCTCACCGCGATCCCGTTCACCCCCGGCGGGCTGGGCGTGGTCGAGCTGGCGCTCATCACGGGACTGTCCGCCGCCGGGGGCCCGCGCGCGATGGTGGCCGCCGGGGTGCTGATCTTCCGTGCGCTCACGTACGTGCTGCCGATCCCGCTCGGCCTGGTGACGTACGTGATCTGGCAGCGCAACCGGTCGTGGCGACGGGAGCCGAACACCGCGCCCCGGACCGAGCTGGTGCCGGAGTCCGTGTGACGGCGACCCTGTCGACCCCGGACCGCGCGGTCGGCCGGGGGTGGCCCGAGCTGGCCCTGCTCGGCGGAGGCTGCGCCGTCCTGCTGCTCGCCGCCCTGCCCATCGACCGCGACTCCGTCCCGGGCGCCGAGGCCGCCGCCTTCCGGGTCCTGAACGGCACCACCGTGCTGCCCTTCGTCCTCGTCTGGCCGCTGATGCAGCTCGGCAACCTGCTGGTCGTGCCGGCGGCCGCACTGGCCGCCGCGGCCGCCCGGCGGTGGCGGCTGGCCCTCGAGCTCCTGGTCGCCGGCCTCGGCACCTATTTCATGGCCAAGGTCGTCAAAGGCCTCTGGCCCCGCGGGCGACCGGACGGGCTGCTGGCCGATGTCGTGATCCGCGGTGCGGAGGCCCACGGACGCGGTTTCGTCTCCGGGCACGCCGCCACGCTCGCCGCGCTGGTCGCGGTGGCCTGGCCGTGGCTGGGCCGGCGGGGGCGGGTCGCGGCCGCCGCGGTGCTCGTCGTCGTCTGCCTCACCCGGGTCTACGTCGGCGCGCACCTCCCGCTCGACGTCGTGGGCGGGGCGGCCCTGGGCCTCGCCGTCGGGGGGCTGGTGCGCCTGGTCGGAGGACGTCCGGCCTGATGCTGGTCGACACACGTCGCGGGCTGGTGGTCAGCGGCGCCCTGCTGCTCGGCGCGGTCGTCGTGACGCTGCTCGTGCTCCTGCCGGCCACCAGGCCGGCGGTGCAGGCCGTCGACGACGCCGTCTGGCGGTGGGCCGGAGCGGCACGCAACGACCCGGCGACCGCGCTCGCGGTGGCGCTGTCGTGGCTGGGCAGCGGCCTGGTGAACTGGCCGCTGCGGGCCGCGGCCCTGCTGCTGCTGGCCTGGCGACGGCACTGGCTGCGGCTGGCGGCCTTCGCGCTGGCGGTGCTGACCAGCGAGCTGTTCATCGGGCCGGTCAAGAGCGCCGTCGACCGTCCCCGTCCCCCAGGGTCGCTGATCGAGACGTCCGCGGCGTCGTTCCCCTCGGGGCACGCCATCGCGACCGCCGTGACCGCCGTCGGCCTTGTGCTCGTGCTCGCGCAGCCCGGCCCGAACCGGTGGCGGTGGGAGGTCTACGCGGTGGTGCTCACCTCGGTGATGGCGCTGTCGCGGGTCTACCTCCGAGCCCACTGGCTCTCCGACACCGTCGCCGGGGCGCTGCTCGGCGCGGGTCTGGCCCTGGGCTGGCCGGCGCTGCTGATGGCCATCCGGCACGGCCGCGACCCGGCCGCCTCTCCCACCTGAGGCGGGAACGGGGACACCCCGAGGGGTGAGACGGCACCGTGTCGGCTGGAGCCGGCGGGCCCGCGCGCCGATGGCACCAGGGAGTCGGCCACGCGGGCCGGGCCGGAACGGAGATCAGCACCGATGACCGCGAAGACCACCGGCCGGCGGGCCGGTTCTGCCGCGCGAGGGCCGGGTGCGCTCGAGCGCCTCCTGATCGTGGCCGCCGTGGCCGCGGTCCTGGTCGCCGTCGGCGCCTGGGTGGCGATGAACCGCCCCGGCGGCGCGGCGGAAGCCTCCGGAGCGCGATCGTCCACCGCGTCAGGCGCGGCCTCCCCGGCGCAGGACCCCGGCGACTCCGCCGCCACCACAGCTCCGGAGTCCGCGCCCGCGGCTCCCGTGGACGCGGCTGCGGCGGACGCGCCGTCCGTGGACGGCTCCGGCGGTCCCGCTGCCGGCGACGACAGCGTGGCCCCGGCCCCGGCCCCGGCGCCTGCCCCGGCTCCGCCCCCGGCCGCCGCCCCCTCGGCCGACCCCGTGACCGCCTTCCTCGGGGCGCTGGCCGCCTCCGGCATGGCCCCGCCGGCCGACGACGAGCAGAAGCTGGCCCTGGCCGGCTACGTGTGCGAGCAGATGGGCGGTGGGGCGACCTACTCCGAGGCCGTCGGCTCGCTGACCGACGCCGGCGCCACCGTCGGCCAGGCCGCCAACTTCGCCCGGCTGGCGATCACCCATCTCTGTCCGCAGTACCCCGTGGGCTGAGCCGGGGCTCCCGCTTCCGGCCTGCTACCGGCCGGATCCTGTGGTTGAGTGGCTGGGGTCACAGTTGCGCCCCCGGGGACGGCGCACCGTCGTCCCCCGGCGCCGCAGCGGACCACCGCGCCGCCCAGAGGAGTACCGCCATGGCCGAGCCAGCCAGCGACAAACGCCGTCCGACCCCGGCCGATCCGCCCGAGGAGACCGCCGATGCCGTGTCCGGCCTGGACATGGTGCTCGTCGACGCGGCCCGCGGTCCTCTCCGCCGGCTCGTGCCCCCGGCGGGCACCGCGCTGCGCTTCGGATCGGCGCTGGCCCGCAATCCCCGCGCGGTGGCCCGCCGCACGAGCAAGCTGGCCCGCGAGCTCGGCAAGGTCGCGGTCGGCTCATCGGAGCTCGAGCCCGGCCGGAAGGACAAGCGGTTCGCCGACCCGGCGTGGCGGGGCAACCCGCTGCTGCGCCGGGCGATGCAGGCGCACCTGGCCACCGCTCGCACCGCGTGGGAGCTCATCGGCGACGCCGGCCTCGACTGGAAGGACGACGAGCGGATCCGGTTCACCGCGACCAACCTCGTCGACGCCCTCGCTCCCAGCAACGTGCCCGTACTGAACCCGCTCGCGCTGAAGGCGGTCATCGACACCGGCGGCCGCAACGTCGTCGAGGGCGTGCGCCGGATGGCCCGCGACCTGTCCACGCCGCCGCGGGTGCCGTCGATGGTGGAGCCCGACGCGTTCACCGTCGGCGAGGACCTCGCGGTCACCCCCGGCGTCGTGGTCTTCCGGTCCGAGGTGTTCGAGCTCATCCGCTACCGGCCGACGACCGAGAAGGTCCGGGCGGTGCCGCTGCTCATGGTGCCGCCGACGATCAACAAGTACTACATCGCCGACCTCGCGCCCGGCCGCAGCATCGTGGAGCACTACGTCGGCAGCGGCCAGCAGGTGTTCATGATCTCCTGGCGCAACCCCGACGAGCGGCACCGCGACTGGGGGCTGGACACCTACGGGCAGGCGATCATCGACGCGATGGACGCCGTCGAGCGGGCCACCGGGCAGGACAAGGTCTCCCTCCAGGCCTTCTGCTCCGGAGGCATCATCACCTCGATGCTGCTCGCGCACCTCGCCGCGACGGGCCGCATGGACCGGGTGACCGGGCTCAGCCTTGCCGTCACGGTGCTCGACTGGTCCCACGCCGGCACCGTCTCGGCCCTCATGGACGAGGAGTCGGTGAAGGCGGCGACCGAGCGGTCGCGGAAGAAGGGGTACCTCGACGGCGCCCAGCTGGCCGAGGTCTTCGCCTGGCTGCGGCCCAACGACCTGATCTGGAACTACTGGGTCAACAACTACCTGCAGGGCAAGCCGCCGCCGAACTTCGACATCCTCTACTGGAACGCCGACACGACGCGGATGAGCGCGGCCCTGCACGGTGACTTCATCGACGTCGCGATCGGCAACGCCCTCACCGAGCCGGGCAAGGCGTCGATGCTCGGCACCCCCGTGGACCTGTCGACGGTGACCGTCGACAGCTACGTCACCGCGGGCATCGCCGACCACCTGTGCCCCTGGCAGGCCTGCTACCGCAGCACCCAGCTGCTGGGCGGCGACAGCCGGTTCGTGCTGTCCACCAGCGGGCACATCGCTTCGCTGGTCAACCCGCCGGGCAACCCGAAGTCCACGTTCCAGGTGGCCGAGAAGACCCCGGCGGACCCGAAGGAGTGGCTGGACTCTGCCGAGACGGTGCAGGGCTCCTGGTGGCCGGACTTCATGACCTGGCTGGGCGAGCGCTCCGGCGAGGAGATCGCGGCGCCGACCGATCTGGCCGGGGAGCTCGAGGAGCTGACCGAGGCGCCCGGCACATATGTCTTCGACAAGTAGGCCGTCCCGGCTTGCGCCCGGCCGGGGCGAGTACGTCCGCTCGGTCACGGCCGGCGGGCGCACGCTGCGGGTGGCGGTGCGCACGGGCACCGATCCCGACGTGCCCCCGCTGCTGCTGATGAACGGGATCGGGGCGAGCCTCGAGGTGCTGCAGCCGTTCGTCGACGCGCTCGACCGGCGTCGCACGGTGATCCGCTTCGACGTCCCCGGCGTCGGCGGCTCCCCGCGCCCCGTCGTCCCGTACAACCTGGCCACCTTCAGCGCGGTGGTGGCGCGCGTGCTCACCCGGCTGGGCTTCGACGGACCGGTCGACGTCCTCGGCCTCTCGTGGGGCGGCGGGCTGGCGCAGCACTTCGCCGTCCAGCACCGCAGTCGCTGCCGCAAGCTGGTGCTCGCCGCCACGGCCACCGGGACGCTCATGGTCCCCGCTCACCCGCGGGTGCTGGCCCGGATGCTCACGCCGCGCCGGCACCGCGACCCCGACTACGCCCGCAGCATCGCCGGCGACATCTACGGCGGCACGATGCGCACGGATCCCGACCGGGCCGCGCGGGCCCTGCACTCGCACACCCGTGTGGGGCCCAAGCGCGGCTACTACTTCCAGCTGGCGGCGAGCGCCGGGTGGAGCAGCCTGCCGTTCCTCAAGATGATCCGGCAACCCACGCTGATCGTCGCCGGCGACGACGACCCGATCATCCCGGTGGTGAACGCCCGGATGATGGCCCGGCTCATCCCCGACGCGACGCTGCACCTGTACGAGGGCGGCCACATCGCGCTGGTCACCGAGGCCGCGGCGCTGGCGCCGGTCATCGAGGAGTTCCTGGACGCCTGACCGCGGCGAGCAGGCGCTCTCGCGCGGTCGCCAGCGACGGCCCGTACCAGGTCAGGTCGCGGCCGGACACGAGGACGACGTCGCGGTCGGGGAACGCCTCGGGACCGTCGTCGGCGGTGAACACGTACGGCTCGTCGGGGAGCAGCACCAGGTCGGGTGCGGCCCCGGACACTTCGGCGAGCTCCACCCGGGGATAGCGCTCCTCGTGCCGACCGAAGGCGTTGTCCAGGCCGAGCCGGGAGAGCAGGTCGCCGGTGAAGGTGCGCGAGCCCACGACCATCCACGGATCCCGCCAGACGGGGACGACGACGCTCCGGGCCGGCTCCGGCGCCGGCCGGGCCCACTCGGCGCGGGCCGTCGTCAGCCAGCCTGGCTCCTCCAGTGCCAGCACCTCGACGAACAACCGCCTCAGGGACGCGAACGCCTCGTCCAGCGACTCGATCACCGTCACCCAGACCGGAACCCCGGCCGCGCGGAGCCGCTCCACGTCCAGCCGCCGGTTCTCCTCCCGGTTCGCGACGACGAGGTCGGGCCGCAGCGCCTCGATGGCCGCACGGTCGGGGTTCTTGGTGCCGCGCACCCGGGGGAGGTCCAGTTCCGGCGGGTGGGTGCACCAGTCGGTGACGCCGACCAGCCGGTCGGTGGTGCTCACCGCCAGCGCCTCGGTCAGCGACGGGACCAGCGAGACGATCCGGCGCGGCGGCGACGGCAGCGGGACGGGGGCGCCGAGGTCGTCGGCGAGCGTCGTCATGGGCCGGTGAAGTCGCCGCTGTCGCGGCGGAGGTCCCGCAGGATGCCGACGAGCGACACCATGGGCGGCGAGCTCAGCTCGGGCCGCCGGAACACCTCGTTCAGCCGCTCGGTCGCCTCGCGAACGGTCTTCCGGCCGGCATCGGTGATCTCGACCAGAACGCCCCGGCCGTCGGAGGGGTGCGGGCGGCGCACCACCAGGCCGGCGTCCTCCAGCCGGCCGGCCGCGTTGGTCACGCTCGCCGGGTGCACCTGCAGCCGGGCACCGGCCTTCGCCATGGGCAGCGCGCCGGTGCGGGTGAACGACAGCAGCGCGAGTAGCTCGTAGCGGGCGAAGCTGAGCTGCAGGGGACGCAGGGCCTCGTCGACCCGCGCCTGCACGATCGCCTGGGCGCGCATCAGCGAGGTGACCACCGCCATCCCGTCGGCCGCGTCGCCCCAGCCGTGCTCCCGCCACAGCTGGGCGGCCTCGTCGATCGGGTCGAACGGGAGCGGCGGGCTCACCGCGGCCACCCTGCAGGGCCCCGCGGCGAGCTTGCGAGGCGTGGGGGGCAGGGTGGTCCTTTCATACGTTGCGCCGGTACTGGCCGCCCACCTCGAAGAAGGCGTCGGAGATCTGGCCGAGGGAGCAGTACCGGACGGCGTCCATCAGCTCGGCGAACACGTTGCCCTCGCTCATCGCCACCTCCTGCAGCCGGGCCAGCGCCGCGGGTGCCCGGTCGGCGTTGCGGGCGTGGAAGTCGGCGAGCCGGTCCAGCTGCGACTTCTTCTCCTGCTCGGTGGCGCGGGCCAGCTCGACGCTGTGCGGCTCCTCCTCGTCCCGGTGCGGGGCCAGGAATGTGTTCACCCCGACGATGGGCAGGCTGCCGTCGTGCTTACGGTGCTCGTAGAGCATCGACTCGTCCTGGATCCGCCCGCGCTGGTAGCCGGTCTCCATGGCGCCCAGCACTCCCCCGCGCTCGGCGATCCGGTCGAACTCCGCCAGCACCGCGGCCTCGACGAGGTCGGTGAGCTCGTCGATGACGTACGAGCCCTGCAGCGGGTTCTCGTTGCCGGCGAGCCCCCACTCCTTGTCGATGATCATCTGGATGGCCAGGGCCCGGCGCACCGAGGCCTCGCTGGGGGTGGTGACCGCCTCGTCGTAGGCGTTGGTGTGCAGGCTGTTGGCGTTGTCGTAGATCGCGCACAGCGCCTGCAGCGTCGTCCGGATGTCGTTGAACTGCATCTCCTGCGCGTGCAGGGAGCGGCCCGACGTCTGCACGTGGTACTTCAGCTTCTGCGAGCGCTCCCCGGCCCCGTAGCGCTCCTTCATGGCGACCGCCCAGATGCGGCGGGCGACCCGGCCGATCACCGAGTACTCGGCGTCCATGCCGTTGGAGAAGAAGAAGGACAGGTTGGGGGCGAAGTCGTCGATGTCCATCCCGCGGGCCAGGTATGCCTCGACGTAGGTGAACCCGTTGGCCAGCGTGAAGGCGAGCTGGCTGATGGGGTTCGCCCCGGCCTCGGCGATGTGGTAGCCGGAGATCGACACCGAGTAGAAGTTGCGCACCGAGTGCTCGATGAACCACTCCTGGATGTCGGCCATGGCCCGCAGCGCGAACTCGGTGGAGAAGATGCAGGTGTTCTGGCCCTGGTCCTCCTTGAGGATGTCGGCCTGCACCGTGCCGCGGACGGTGGACAGCACCCAGGCGCGGATCTCCTCGGCCTCCGCCTCGTCGGGCTCGCGGCCCTCCTCCTCGCGGAAGGCGTCCAGCCGCTGGTCGATCGCGGTGTTGAGGAACATCGCGAGGATCGTCGGCGCCGGTCCGTTGATCGTCATCGAGACCGACGTCGTCGGCGCGCACAGGTCGAAGCCGCTGTAGAGCACCTTCATGTCGTCGAGCGTCGCGATCGAGACGCCGGACGTGCCGACCTTGCCGTAGATGTCGGGGCGGGGATCGGGGTCGCGGCCGTAGAGGGTGACCGAGTCGAACGCCGTCGACAGCCGGGTCGCCTCGTTGCCGGCCGACAGGAGCTTGAATCGCCGGTTGGTGCGGAAGGCGTCGCCCTCGCCGGCGAACATGCGCGCCGGCGCCTCGCCCTCCCGCTTGAACGGGAAGACCCCGGCGGTGAACGGGAAGAAGCCCGGGAGGTTCTCCCGCCGCAGGAAGCGCACCAGCTCCGCCTGGTCGGTCAGCCGGGGCAGCGCGACGCGGGGCACCTTGGTGCCCGACAACGTCTCGCGGGTCAGCGGGGTGTGGATCTCCTTGTCCCGCACCCGGTAGACCAGCTCGTCGCCGCTGTACTCCTCGACCCGGTCGGCCCAGCCCTCGACGAGGGACCGGACCTCGGGCAGCAGCCGGCCGTCGGCGTCCTCGAGCAGCTCGGCGACCTTCGCCGCGGACGGGTCGTCGGCGAGCAGCTGCGCGGCGGTGCGCAGGTGCTCCCGGCGACGGACGACGTCGGCCTGCGCCTCGGTCTGCCGGTGGTAGCCGCGGACGGCGTCGGCGATGTCGGCCAGGTAGCGGGACCTGGACGAGGGCACGACGCTGGTCAGCCCGGAGGAGGCCCGCACGTCGACCCGGGGCAGCACGCCGGCGCCCGCGGGGAGGCCCTTGTCGACGAGCAGTCCGCGCAGGTGCTGGTAGAGCGCGGTGACGCCGTCGTCGTTGAACCGGGCTGCGCTGGTGCCGAAGACGGGCATCTCCTCCCACGGCGTCCCGAACGCGCCGCGGTTGCGCACCATCTGCCGGGCGACGTCGCGGCGCGCGTCCTCGGCGCCGCGGCGCTCGTACTTGTTGATCGCCACGACGTCGGCGAAGTCGAGCATGTCGATCTTCTCGAGCTGGGAGGCGGCGCCGAACTCCGGCGTCATCACGTAGAGGGCCACGTCGGAGAAGGGGATGATCCCGGCGTCGCCCTGGCCGATGCCGGGCGTCTCGACGACGACCAGGTCGAAGCCCGCGGCCTTCACCGCGCACAGCACGTCGTCGAGGTGCTCGGGGGTCTCCGCGCCGGCCGACCGGGTGGCCAGCGAGCGGAAGAACGTGTGCCCGCCGTCGCCGCTCTCGAGCGCGTTCATGCGGATGCGGTCGCCGAGCAACGCTCCCCCGCCCCGGCGGCGGGTCGGGTCGATCGCGAGGACGGCCACCCGGAGCTTGTCCTCCTGGTCGAGGCGCAGGCGGCGCAGCAGCTCGTCGGTCAGCGAGGACTTGCCCGAGCCGCCGGTGCCGGTGATGCCCAGGACCGGAACGGTCCGGCTCACGGCCGCCGTCCGCACCTGCTCGGCCAGCTCGGGTGAGCGGCCCGCCTCCAGGACCGTGATGGCGCGGGCGAGGGCGGGCGGGTCGCCGGTCAGCAGCGCGTCGACGTCCGGGCCCTCGGCGGCCAGGTCGACGTCGCACTCCCGGATCAGCTGGTTGATCATCCCCGGGAGCCCGAGCCGCTGGCCGTCCTCGGGCGCGAAGATGGTGACGCCACGCTCGCGGAGCAGCGAGATCTCGGCCGGGACGATGACCCCACCCCCGCCGCCGAAGACGCGGACGTGCCCCGCACCGCTCTCCGCCAGGCGCTCCACGAGGTAGCTGAAGTACTCGACGTGCCCGCCCTGGTAGGACGAGAGGGCGACGCCCTGGACGTCCTCCTCCAGCGCCGCGCGGACGACGGCGTCGACGCTGCGGTCATGGCCCAGGTGCACGACCTCGGCACCCTGGGTCTGCAGCAGTCGCCGCATGACGTTGATGGCCGCGTCGTGGCCGTCGAAGAGGCTGGCCGCGGTGACGAACCGCACCGGGTGGGTGGGCACGTGCAGTTCGGTCGGCGCGCTCGTGGTCATGGGACTCCTGCTCGTCGACACGGGGCCGACTCGGATACTTGGACGTCCACGTAACCGTACGCGACAGATGCTTGGACGTACAGGTATCCGACCTCAGGTGGAGGCGTCGGACCGCGGCCGCAACAGCCGGCGGGCCTCGTCCGCCGGCATCGGCGGGTGCAGCAGGTAGCCCTGCGCCTGGTCGCAGGCGTGCTCCTCCAGGCGCCGCAGCTGGGCCTCGTCCTCGACGCCCTCCGCCACGACGACGAGCCCGAAGGTGTGCGCGGCGCGGATCATGAGCGCGACCAGCGCACGCTGCGCCGGTTCGGCCGACGCGATGAAACTGCGGTCGATCTTCAGGGTGTCCACCGGCATCTGCCGCAGCTGGCCGATCGAGGTGTAACCCGTCCCGAAGTCGTCGAGGGCCACGCCGACCCCCAGCCGGCGCAGCTCCTCGAGGTGTCCGAGGGCGGCCGGGCTGTCCACCAGCACCGTCTCGGTGACCTCCACGACCAGCAGCGGGGCGGGCAGGCCCGAGGCGGCCAGGGCGTCGGTCACGTCCGTGACCACCCGGGGGTCGGCGAGGTGGCGGCCGGAGATGTTGACCGCCACGGTCGGCTCCGGCCCACCGGGGAGGACCGGCAGGTCCGCGCGCCAGGCGGCGAGCTGCCGGGTGGCCTCGTGCAGCACCCAGCGGTCGACGTCGCAGATCAGCGTCGACGCCTCGGCCACCGGGACGAACTCGTCCGGCTGCACGAGCCCGACACCCGGGCGCTGCCAGCGCAGCAGCGCCTCGTAGCCGACCAGCCGTCCCGAGGCGATGTCGAGCACCGGCTGGTAGTACAGCCGCATCTCCCCGTCGGCCAGCCCGGAGGCGATCGCCGCCTCGAGCTCGGACCGGGCGTTCATCTGCCGGCGCAGCGTCTCGTCGAAGATCTCGGCCCGCCCGCGACCGGACCGCTTCGCGCGGTAGGCGGCGGTGTCGGCCTCGGCGAACAGCACGTCGGGATCGGTTCCGCCGTCCCGGCTGACGGCGACACCGATGCTGGCCCCGACCTGGACCGGGACGTCCCCGGCCAGCATCGGCGCGCTCACGGCGGCGACGAGCCGCTCGGCCAGCTCCATCAGGTCCCGCTCGGCCGCGGCGGCCTCCACCAGCACGACGAACTCGTCCCCGCCGAGGCGGCAGACCACGTCTCCGGGCCGGACGGCGGCGCGCAACCGGCGGGCGACCTCGACCAGGACGGCGTCACCGGCGGCGTGCCCGTGGCCGTCGTTGACCGCCTTGAACCCGTCGAGGTCGACGAAGAGCAGCCCCGTCATCTCGCCGGAGCGGGCCCCGCGGTGCAGGGCGGCGGTGGCCAGCGAGAGGGCCTGCGCGCGGTTGGGGAGCTCGGTGAGCGGGTCGTGGCTGGCCTGGTGCGCCAGGGCTTCCTGCAGCAGCTCCCGCTGGCGCACCGAGTGCACGATCTCCATCACCGAGGCGTGGACGACCTCGCCCAGCGGTCCGGGCAGGGGCTCGTCGAGCAGGGAGTTGTCGAGGTCGCCGCGCGCCACGGCCGAGGCCTGGTCCTGGATCCGGCGGAGCCCGGCCACGGCAGCACCCAGGGCGCCGGAGACGGTGCGCACCTCGCGCGGCCCGTCCACCTCCACCTCGACCAGGCGGCCCTCGCTGATCTCGGTCGCCTGACCGGCGAGCAGGCCCAGTGCCCGGGCGACGCGGCGACCGAGCCAGACGGCGCCCAGCAGCGACGCCGCCAGCAGCCCGATGCCCAGGCGGAGGGTGGCGTGCAGGCTCTCGGTGGCCCGGTCGCGGTCGGCGGCGGCCAGTGCCTGGGCGCTGTCGACCGCGGTGGCGACCATGTCCGAGAGCAGCCCGTCCCGCGCCGAGGCCCGGAACAGCAGCGGGATCAACTGGTCGGCCGGCGTGAGCGTCTGCGTGCTCGGGTCGGCCTGGGCCGCGAGGACGACGTCCAGGCCGGTCATGCGCGCCGTCGAGCGCACCGCGTCCCAGGCGTCGCGCAGCGACTGCTGGGAGAGGTCGTCGAGCCGGCTGCGGGCGTCGGTGTAGGCCAGCCAGGAGGTCTGCCGGGCGAGGCGCGAACCCATGGACTCGCCGCCGCTGAGCTGGGCGCCGAGGAAGAGCGGCACCTGCCGGCTGGCCGCCTGGGCGAGCTCGGCGATCATCAGCACGTCCCGCGCCGCCCGCAGCGTCGCCGCGGGGACCTGCTCGGAGCTGGCCGCCGATTCGGCGCGGCGCTGGGCGTTCATGAGGTCGTTGGAGATGTCGAGGTACTCCAGGTAGACGTCCTCGAGAGCCAGGGTCGCGTCGTCCACTCCCTGGCGCAGGCCGGTCAGCGCCTCAGCGGCGCTGGCGGCGGCCGACGCCCCGGCGGAACCCGCGGGCACCGCGGCGAGCGCGGCATCGGTGGCCCGGCGCGCCTCCAGCCCGGCGTCGACCGCCTGCTGCCGTTGGCTCGAGGCGACGGCGTGGGGGAGTCCGAGGTACGGCGCGGTGGCCGGGTCGTCGATGACGGCGACGGTCAGCACCGGGATGATCTCGTGCTCGACGCTGCTGCGGGCCGCGTCCAGCTGGGCGAGGGAGAGCACGGCCGCCTCGGCCCTGGCCGCGCTGTCGGCCTGGGCGCTGCGGGCACTGGCGATGACCGTGGTCAGCACGACGACGCCGACGACCGGCACCAGGACGAGGGCAGTCAGGTGCAGCCACAGGGGCGCGCCTCGACGGCGGCGCCTCCGCGGCGCCGACCGGCCGAGGATTCGCACCCTGGCACATCGGCATCCCGCACCCGCCGGTTGATCGCTCCTGACCCGTTCGGAGGAGAACGCTCCCGTGGGCCGCACCCCCAGGGGAGTCGCGGCCGATGCACGGGGCTCAGTGGTAAGCGTGCACCACCGCGTGGCCCATGCCGCGGCCCATCAGCCACCGGTTGACCGGCGTGGTGAGGACGAAGGCGACCGCCAGCGAGAAGGCCAGCGACCCCCAGAACAGCCACGCCGTGATGCCGGCCGCCATGGCGCCGGGGACGACGACCATGATCGCGTTGTCGATGACCTCCATGACGGCGATGGAGACGGTGTCGGCTGCGAGCGCGACCTTCAGGGCCTGGCGGAAGGGCACGCCGGCCCGGAGCACGCCCCGCATCGTCAGCGCGTATCCGAAGACGAACGCCAGCGCGATCGACAGGACGACGGTGGCCGCGTCGTGCAGGCCGGCCGACGTCCCGATCACCATGCCGAGCACCTCGCCGATGGCGCAGCCGATCAGGCAGTGCAGGGTCGCCTGAGCGGCCATCGCCCAGGTCACGGCCCGCTGCGTGCCGTGACCGGCGTGGCCCTCGTGTGCACCGGCCTCCATGAGGGGGCCTCCTCCCGCCAGGGTTCCGTCATCGACGGAACCCTATACCCCCCGAGGGTATTCCGAGCCGGCTCACCCTGCGAGTGTGCGGACATCCACGTCTGGAGATCGCGCAGACGTGGATGTCCGCACACCGGCGGCGGGAGGGCGGGACGCCGGTCAGATGGCGGGACGGACGATGTGCCCGGTGGCCCCTCCGAAAGCGTCGATTACGAAACCACGGACGGTCAGGACCTCGGCCAGGGCCCGGTTCATCACCCGCTGCACGGCGACGTGCGGGTGCGCGCCGTGCACCTGGTCGACGCTCATCCGGTCGTGCTGGCGCCAGGTGACGACGATGCCGCCGAGCTCCGGCTCCGGGGTCAGGCTGGCCCCGCCGATCGGGCTGTCCGGGCCGGCGACGTCGTGCAGCGGCAGCCCGGCCTCGGCCAGCGCCGCGGTGACCTCGACGACGAGGGTGGTCAGCGGGTCCTCGTCGGACAGGACGTCGTCCCAGTCGTCGGGCAGGCGCTCGAGCTGCTCACCGAGCAGCGCCAGCCAGGCCCAGTCCTGCGGCGAGGGCCGGCGGTTGAGGACGCCGTCCGTGCGGCGGACCCCGTAGACGGGACGGACGCTCTCCGGGCCGGAGTGATAGCTGCCGGCGGCCCAACCCGCCTCGGCGCGGTCCGGGAAGGGTCCCGAGACGATCCGCGCCTGCCCGTCCGCCTCATCGACGACGAGCCACCAGCCTTGGCACGCCGTGGTGCCACCAACCAAAACATCACTGCTGGACAGACCGCCCACGCAACTCACCGATCCACTCCGTGAACACACCGTCGCCGGGGAAGTGCGACGGTCAGTCCGCCAGCCGTGGCGGACGAGAGAACGGTATGTGTCCGAGCGGTCGAATCCGGCGACGCGCGACGGGTCTGGGACGGCGCGTTTCCCAATCGTTGCCGAGGGTTCGAAACGGCCCCGATGACCCCCCTGCCAGGGTGTTTCCTTGTCGACACGACGACTGCCGGCGAGCGTGGAAAAGCTCCAAAGACGTGCGATGACACTGTCGACGCCCCACGACTTCCGGCGTGTTGTCGTGTCGCTGCGCGGCCGGAAGACTCGGCCCGTGAAGGAGCAGCGCAGGGGCCGCCGGATCGCCATGTCCGCCCAGGAGGTCGACGCCTTCCTCGGGAGCGAGCGGACCTGCCGCGTGGCGAGCGTGGGCCCGGACGGGAGCCCGCACAACACGCCGCTGTGGTTCGTGTGGGACGGCGCATCGTTGTGGCTGAACTCGCTCACCACCAGCCAGCGGTGGGCCGACCTCCAGCGCGACCCGCGCGTCGGCGTCGTCGTCGACGCCGGAGAGGAGTACGGCGAGCTGCGCGGCGTGGAGCTGCGCGGGTCGGTGGCGGTGGTCGGGGACGTCCCCCGAACGACCGTCCCCGACCCGGACCTCGACGTCCCGGAGCGACTCTTCGGCGAGAAGTACCTGGACGGCGCCTTCATCTCCGACGGCCGCCACGCCTGGCTGCGCCTGGTCCCGGAGAAGGTCGTGAGCTGGGACTTCCGGAAGATCGGCCGATGAGCCCCGGGAAGCGGGCGCCGGTGCGGCGGGAGCGATGACCGGGGTGCCGCGCCACCAGCGCTGGCTCCGGCGGTTCGCGGCGAGCCGTCCGGGCGCCTGGCTGTTCGCCCGCGTGCTCCACCGGGTCGACCGGCTCGTCTTCCGGCTCAGTCGAGGGCGCCGCACGGCGACGTCGTTTGCTCTCCGGCCTTCCGGTGGTCATGCTGACCACGACCGGGGCCCGGACCGGCCTGCCGCGGACGGTTCCCGTGCTCGGCTTCCCGATCGGCGCCGATCTCGCCGTCGCGGCCGGCAACTTCGGGCGCCCCGCAGACCCCGCGTGGTGCACCAACCTGCGCTCCGAGCACCGGGCACGGGTCGTCGTCCACGGGCACGAGCGCCGCGTGGTCGCCGACGAGCTCACCGGCGATGCCCGCGCGGAGGTGTGGCGGCGGGCGGTCGAGATCTATCCCGGTGCCGCCGCCTACCAGCGTCGCGCCGGCACCCGGACCATCGGCGTCTTCCTGCTGCGACCGGACCCGACGCACGGCTGACGCCGCACACCACGTCAGCAGTCGAACACCGACCAGCAGATGTCGTTGCGCAGGCGCTGGTCGTCCAGGACGAGGTCCCGGATCGCGTCCGGGAGCTGTTCGCGTTGCCATCGGCACTCGAGACGGCCGGCGTTCTCGGCCTGCGCTGCGGGCGCCGCCGCGCGCACCGCCTTGATCGCATAGGCCGCAGCACCCAGTTCGTGTGCGGCGACATGCGCCACGACCGCGGCCTGGCCCGCAGCGAATGCCGCGTTCCGAGCCGGCCCGGTCAACGTTCGTGCCGCAGCCATGGCATGCCCGCCCGCTGCGCGGGAATCGGAGATCCTGATCTCCCCGCGAACCCATGCCCGGACGTGCTCGATCGCGTTCCGGGGCCGGGCATCCGCAGGCTGCACCGATTCGAAGAGGTGCACGACGTGTTCCGCGCACGCGGCCGCCCACAGCGCCAGGAGCCGATGATCGGAGTCCGTCAGGGTTCCCCCGCGGCGGACGGTGATGAACCGCGGATCACGGACCTTGGGCAAGATCACGGTCGGACCGTAGGGCGAACACCGGGCCGTCGAGAGGCTTCAGCCCGGGCCGACGGGATGGATGACGTCGTACGCGCGGGACAGCTTCTTGGGGACGACCATGCGCCAGGCGTCGACGACGAGCTCGCGGGCTTCGGCCGGGTCCAGTGCGGCAAGGTCGGCGTGGACCCAGTTGAACCGCAGATCCGACGCCGCCGGCATCTGGAACTTGTGCGGCTCGCCCAGGACCAGCGCCTCCCGCTCCTCCTTGGGGAACGCGAAGCCCATCACGCTCTCGTCCAGGGAGAACGCCACGTAGACGATCTGCTTGACGCGGAACTTCAATCTGCCGCGCACGTACACCTGGTACGAGCGCTCCAATTCCGCGCCCAGCGGCCGAACGTCCTCGATCGCGGCCATGTCACGCCCTCCTGCGTCGTGCACACAGGATGGACCGCGACGGCGGGCCGGAATCATCGGTTGTCGCGTCCGCCGGTGTCGAGGCACGTTGCTGGGCCCCGTGGGGCACAGTGCCCCCTCTCCCAACCAGCGGCGAAGCATGCTTCCGTGGTCAGCAACGATCCGGCCGGGAGCGGAGCAGCTCCACCGAGACCGGGCCTACGACAGTCGGCGCGGGGATGTCGGAGGCCGTGCGCCGGGTCCGCCGACGGCGGAGGACGACCGCAGCGATGGTCGCTACCGCGACCACGACGCCGAAGACCAGTCCGGCGAACACGACGGTGAACGCGGTGGCGGCCGCGCCGGTCAGGCCGATCCCCAGCACCGCGAGCAGGGGCGCGGCGCAGCAGACCGCGCAAGCGGCCGCACCAGCGCCGACCAGGCCGCCGCGGAGGCGGCGTCCCCGGCCGGGCGTCGGCACCGGAGCGCTCGGGGTGGTCACGCGTCACTCCTGTCGTGGGCGGCGTCGGCGTGCGGCCGGGTGGTGATGGTCGCGAAAGGAATCGGGCAGCAGTCGTTGCCGGCGCAAGCGACCAGGTCCTCGCAGCCGGCGTCCAGCGCGGCACGTAGCGTGTTCCGGATGGCGGTCAGATCAGCGATCCGTTCCTCGACCTCGGCCAGCTTGGTCCGGGCACGTTGCTGCAGACCGGCACACCGGCGTTCCCCGTGCGCCGAGGCCGGCCTCCGTGGGTGTGGGATCGGCGACCGACGTCGAGCAGGTCGGCGACTTCCTCGAGGGTGAATCCGAGCCGCTGGGCGGCTTTGATGACCCGCAGCACGGTGACCGCCTCGGCCGGGAACAGGCGGTGTCCGCCGGGGCTCCGGTGCGGTTCAGCGAGCAGTCCGCGTCGCTCGTAGTAGCGCAACGTCTCGATGTTCACCCCGGCGGCGGCTGCGACCTGGCCGCTGCGGAGCCCGTCCGGTGCCGAGATGGCGCCGGAAACGCTTGCGCCGGTCATTCGCTCGCCCGGGCGGCGGCGCGGGCGACGAGCGCGCCCAGGACGTCACGCCGGCCGGGCGGCACCTCGATGTCCAGCGCGACCACGGTGTCTCCTGCCCCGCCGGCACCCTCGCGGCCCAGGTCGGTGACGGTGAAGGTGAAGAACGAGCAGCACGCAGTCTCCGCGTCGGCCAGGCGCCGGACTCGGGCAGGCAGGGTGTCGTCGCCGACCAGCACCAGCCGGGCTCGTGGCGCGCCTGCTGCCGCGACGGTGATGCCGCGCAGCGACCCGGTGAACAGGTCGTCGAACTCGGCAACCCGCAGAGGCTGCTCGGGGGTAGGGAGCGTGCAGGCGTCCACGGGGACCCACGTCAGAAGGGGGTCAGGGGCCCTGGGAACGGGCGTCGAGGTGGTCATGGAGGAACGGTAAGCCCGTACCTAGGTACGGGATGCAACCGTCGACACCGACCTCATGCCGTCGGGTGCACGCAGGTGCCCGGAGCAGGTGGTCAGCGTCGCGACATCCGGCGCTGCGCGGAGGTGCCGTCAGTCGGGCGCGTCACCGCGCGGGGCGCGCCTCATGAGCCTTGGGAGAGTGACCTAGCGCCCTGACCGAGGCACGCGCAGGGCCGCCGAGCGCGCGCAGTCCTTGCAGATGAACACTCCCGGCATGTTCGCGAGTTCGCGCACGTGCCGCTGGGGGAACACCCCGCCGCAGCAGCCACAGCGATGCAGACCTGGTACGGCGGCAAAGGGTGCCGGCAGGGCGAACATGGGCCCATGGTCTTCGTACCCTGATCAAGCTGGCAAGAAGCTCTCAGCCGGTCGCAAGCCGCCGAGCGACGTCGAGCAACGCCGGATCCGCGGGTGCCTCCTGGACGCAGCGGGCGAACAACCACCGGCGCAGCCGTTCGGCGTCCAGTTCCAGCATGCCCGCCAGTCGCCCGGCCAGGCCCGCGGGGTCGGCGAGAAGCCGGTCGCAATTCAGCAAGTGCTGGAGCGCGTCGTAGGTGGGGTCCCCTACGTACGGCTTCGGGTCGACCACCAGCCACGGCTCCCGCTCGGCGGCCAGCACGTTCCCGGCGTGCAGGTCGGTGACCAACAGCATCTCCCGATCAGCCGTCGCGGGCAGGGCCCGGAACAGCGCCATGCCCTCGCGCGCCAGCCCGGGATCCACGAGCCCCGGTTCGGCCGCCAACTTCGCCTCGAACTCCTCAGCCCACTGATCGCACATCACCTGCAGCGTCCGGAAGACGTAGCCGGGCGGCGGGCTGATCCAGAGACGTCGCAGCAGTCCGGGGAGAACGACGTCCTGTTCGGTCTCCGGGAGAGCAGTCAGTGGCGTGCCGGGACGGCATCGCTCGAGCAGCAGTGCGGTGGTCTCTGGAAATTCCTCGGCCGCGCACAGCCGGACGGTGCCCTGACCTCCCCACGCCTGCAGGCCCGCCGCCTCGTGCTGCGCCTCGGGATGCCGCCAGGCGAGCTTCAGGACGAGCTCGGAGCCGGTGGCGTCCCGGACCGGAGCGACCCACGCGCTCTGACCGCCGGGCTGGAACGGCTCCTGCACAGTCAGCGACCACGTCTCCGCGACCTGTCTGAGAGTGCCCGGCAGGGTGCCGAGCCATGCGGTCCGGCCCTCGCGCTGAGCCGCCTCCTTCAAGTGGCGCGGAATCCGGAGGCGCCGGTCGTCGCCAGGCATCGCACGAGCATGCCGCCGCGCCTCCGGCGGCGGACAGGCGGATCGCCTGCCGGCTCGGGCCGCGCGCCAGGTCGGGAAGGGATGATCGTGGGCCAGCGGCTTCTCCGGGGCGCCGACCATCCTGACCGACGGCATCGACCCGTTCGCCGCACCTGGGGCCGCGCCGGCACTGGCCTGCCGGATCTACGCGACCCCGGCTGGGCTGACCGGGCTGCCTGATGCAGCCGCTCTGCGCGCCGCGATCCACGCCGCCGCGCAGCGTGAATCGGGCCATCGGACCACCGCAGTGCACCCGCACCACGCCGACCTCGCGACCAGCTGACCGGAACCGATCAGGGCAGGCGTCGATCCAACCGGCGCAGCAGCGGGCCGAGCACCCGCTTGTCCTGCCAGCCGCGCTGCATCACGAAGCCGCGCCCAGCCCGCAGCGCGTTGCGCGCCCGTGCCCCTGGCGAGGGCCGCAACGAGTCCTCACGTGCCGTGGCCCGTTGGTGCAGGAAGTGCGCACAGCCGAGACATACCCGTACCTCCGGATGGTCTCCCAGCCGGACGACGTCCTGCTCTCCACGAAACCGTCCACAGCACCAGCAGTGCACGTTCTCCGGATCCTCGACAACCCGTGCCACCGGTTGCTCCGTCATGATTCGCACCGCCCTTCCCGACGTGACAGTGCGCCGCCGCCATTCTCCCGGAGGATGCCGGAGTCGGAGCGCTCAGGTGGGGCCGCAATGGGGCAGCCAACGGGCCAGATACTCGTCGACGTCGTCCACGTGGACTCCGTGGCACCGGTAGGCGAGGTGCCCATCCGGACGGATCAGGAGTTGAGCGGTTCCTCGCACGCCCCGTCGCGCGAGCGCGGTCATCCGCAGGCGGAGTGGGGTTGCCGCGTGCGACCAACTGGCTCCCCACACCGACCGGACGCAGTACCTCCAGAGTGCGCGGCTGGACCGCTACGCACGGGACTCGTGCACTCGGTCGACCGCGGCGTCGATCACTGAGGTGTCGAGCATCAACCGAGACGGCGTCAAGGATCAGCCGAGATCGCACAGACACGCGGGTGGGCCCCGTGGGGATCGAACCCACAACCCGCGGATTAAAAGATTGCAGGCTCGGGGTTCGTGCCCGTTCCCCTCCGTACGAATGCACAGGTCACGCGCAAGTGAGTGCAACCGAGGACCGTCCCAGACAACTGCGGACGGCTGCCACTGGCACACAAGGTGGCACCACAGTTCCGGGGTCCGCTACACGGCCCACGGCGCCGTCTTTAGGCCCATCCGACGCTCACTCCTCAACTTCCTCTAGCGCGAAGAAGTCGTTGAGCCGCCGGTGGCTGACTTCAACGGTCGCCAGTCGAGTATGCAGAGCGTGGAGGGCTCGCTCAAAGGAACTGTTTACGTTCTACGTCGAACGAAGGTCATTGCCGAGGCGGCCTCGCCCTGCTTCGTCTTCCTGCGCCTCGGTGAGATCGAGCTGGGTCGCTTCGACCTCGCGCATGAACCTCGCCATCACCTCCTGAGCGTCCTCGACGCTCGTTCGGTGGGCCTCGCGCATAAACTCGCCGACGCATTGCCGCGAAGGCACGTCTTCTGGCTCCAAGTACCAATGCCTCCCTGTGACTCCGCTCTTTTCCGTGGCGAGCAGGAGAAACAGTGCTTGCGCGGTCTGCCGGTGCGCGGCTGGACGATCGGCTCACCGCACCGGCATGAATCGATGTCAATGTCGCCGTCGCCCTGCATCGTGCCGACCTCGCGGGCCAGTTGCCGCAGCACACCCGCCATCGGGTACTGCCGCGCCTCCAGATCGTCGGCGAGGTAGGTCATGACCCGGACGACGTTGTGCCGACGGCTGATCATTCGCAGCGGTCGGCGCCATGAGGCCGCGAAATCGAACTCCGGCACCTGCACCGCTTCTCGGCGCCACCAGCGCCGCGCGGTGATCCGCGCCCCGGTTTTCGAGCGGTCGTTACG
>Ga0126307_10000005_pt1 | contig 136587 bp, 132 predicted proteins | sample Plot28_FD_89955 | JGI IMG/M metagenome (GOLD analysis project Ga0126307, IMG submission 89955) | Serpentine soil microbial communities from UC McLaughlin Reserve, CA, USA - Plot28 | ecosystem: Environmental > Terrestrial > Soil > Grasslands | place: USA: UC McLaughlin Reserve, Lake County... | reverse complement strand
TACAATTTAAACTTTAAAGAATTAATCATTTCTTCAACTTGCCAAAGATTTTTGTAAAAATAATTTATAGATGATGTATATGAAATAAAGACAATATTATTCTCATTTTTAGCTAAGATATATAACCCATAGAAGATTTTGAAATCTTTTTCAAAACTATATACAATTGAACCTGTATTCAGTCCTGAAATTAAATATCTATCATAATTGAATTCTTCTATTTGTCTAAAATTATGTAAATTTATTTTAGATACATAATCCTGAAATGAAGAAGGTAAAATAATTTCTAATGATTTATTATTTAAAGAAGAAGAAGAATATTTATTTTCTTCATTAGATTCTTTAATTTCTGAGGTTATTTCTTCATGCCGGATTTCAATATAGCCTTGCTCTCGATCATGTTTTTGTATTATCAGATCTAGATTTCCTTCTACAAATCTATGTCCTGGAGCAATGGCATCCCAATCTGAAGGATAATCTATTGAGAATTTACCATAAGGATCTACAAAGGTTATAGTTTCATTATAATTGTTTTGAGCAGATATTTCATTGCTTGTTACTATTGATAATAAAATTAAAAATCCATATATTATTTTATATATTAACAATTGAATCTGATGATAAGGTAGTATATAATTAAAATACTTTTTCTTCTTTTAATAATCCTGCATTATTATAGGATTATGGTAAATTATATTACAAATAAAGTATTTTTTAAAAAGTAGATGGTCCCACTTTATGAAGGATTCAAATCCTACTGATCCCATTCTATGAGTGAGTTCACATATTGCATTTGATACTTTTTTATTATTAGATGCGAATTGTCATTGTTAGTATCTCTATTTTCTATTTATATTATTATAGTATAAACTATAATTTTGAAAAGATAGTGAAGCATAGAAAAGTACTGGCCCGTCAAGAGTGGAATTGTCCATATAATAGGGTTCTACTACTACCTTGTATTTAGCTTTTATTATTAGAAACTAAAAACTGTAAAATTATATTGTGAACAATGATTATATTTTTAAAATAATTTTAGTTTTATGAATGGTATTCCGATTTAATAATTATCTTTAGGCTTATTAATATATAATTCATTAACATAATAAAAATTATGGAAATTACTCAAACAAACATAAATGAATTTTATAATATAGTTCAAGATCAAATTAGAAAAATAACTACTAAAGAAGGATTAGTTATTAATAATCTTGCAAAGAATATAATGACAAATTTAAACTATCTTATATCTTCTGAAACTTATGAATCCGAAAAATGCCGTGTTCGTTATGATAGAAATAATTTAGAGATAACAATGTGGATTTTTAGTCTAGTATTTATGTCTTGGACACTAATGAACCTAACAAATAAAGTCAAAGAAGGACATTGTCTTAACATAGATCATCAACATGGAGATCAAAATCCACGTGAGTGTTTCGACGGAAGAAAATTCCATTATTCCATTTATCAAAAATGCATTAAATCTTTCTATGATAGTTTAGCAGTTATAGAAAAAGACTTAGCCAAATATCGGTTATAATAACCCAAGGGATAAATTAGTAGTATATTCTATTTTGCTGCTATGTTATGTGATGGATTTTAGAAGAATTTTTCAATTTTGATTCACTACTTTGAAATTTGTACCTTATAAAATAGACAATTTCAATATTTTTTGTCGACTTCTTTTCTTATATGGCTTGTATTTCTCTTTTATCCATCATTACAACAAAAACCATATTCACAAATCTTATCCCCAAATGAGTCACAGACGACTATTGTTTTTCTATTATTATTATTATTGTTCATAATTTATTTACATAAGTTGGTTATTTAAAATGGGTTAAAGTAATAATAGAAAAATCATAAAATTTACTAAATAGTAATAGATTTAATGAAAAACCTTTAGATCAACGATAGAGAAATTATATCAGATAATAAATATTGTATACATTTTTTTAGTTGTGGTCTAATGCTTTTTCATATGAATTACAAAGAAAGGAAGATATTGAATGTTATGATAAAGTTATGGTATTGCATGCATGTTATCCTAACATATTATATAATCTTGCTCTAATATTTCAACAACAAAAAAATAAAGAATATTTCAATAAAAATAAAGTTATCATAAGAGAACTAATAGAAGAAATAAAAAATCTAAGAAGTTAATGTTTTTGCATAATTTATTTTTTTTAAACTAAATTTTTAAAAATTTTATGTTAGAATTATTATCGCCTTCTCTAACTAGCCACTTTGAATCATGACCGCAATCAGTTATTTTTGTTCTCCTTCTTGTAAATTTAATTCTTCTTTCATTTTGTTAAGATCACTTTCAAGAGTATCACTTTCAGCGTCTTGCATAAATGGTTCATCTTAATATCTACTTTTCAAATCAGGGTCAGAAAATTTAAATTTTAACACATTTTCATCATAACTTTCTGCTTGATCTTTTGGAAGATAAAATTGTTCTTTATTAATAATCTCTTTTAACTAGTACATAGTTACATTGAATTTCTTGAACTTCACCAAATCATCCTTATTTATTTCCCTTGCTTCCTTCTGATAGCATCATTCCAATCGATATCATTGGAATTCATAACTTTTACTACTTTACAATTAATTTAATACTTGGAGACGATTTATTGGTAAAAGAAGAAAAAGGAGTCAGAGCCCTCTATCTACGAGCATAAAGACTAGGTATAAGGCTATTGAAAGTTGTGAATATATTTGTCTGTACTTAGTTCTGTGTATATCCACATTGCTAATTATGTTAATTAAAAATTCGTGTTAATTATTAATGGGTTGATATTCTTAACTACAATAATAATTATCATCTTTTATTGATAAAATTTTTCACAAAATAGAGTATATATTAGATCTGAACATTTTTTGCAAAAAACTTTTGTATCACTTATTTGCTTTTCAGATTCTTGATTGAAAATTGCAAGTGAAAGTTTATATGTATTTTTACTCTCTATTCCACACCTCATACAAGTAATCATATGAACTATTTTGTAAAAAAGACATTATTATAGTTTAATAAAATCATATATGTATGTATGATTTTACCTTATCATCAACTAAAATGAATAGTCATATTCACTCAGATACCTTATTATAGGAGATTCTTCTCCAAACGGTAATCTCACATTAATGTTAGACATAATTCAGTGTTGTCTATTTTATCTATCAGAAAGGTCACTTCCTCTAACTAAGCGCAAATAATTCTAGGTAGTATATTCAACTTTCATCTCCTATTGTAGCAAAATGGTCTTGATTTTAAATTTCATATTTTCTTGTAGCCGAGCTTCACAAATTCTCCCAGAATTCTTAATAGAAAAGTTACATCAGGTTGTAGAAGAATATTACAAATTAAATTTTCTAAGGATTTAGAAATCATAAAACAAATGTAATCAATTCCTCTATAAATAAAAATTTGAAAATAACTAATTCTTATTTTCAAAAGAATACAAAAAAGAAGAATGGTAATATCAGATATAATATAATTTAGATCTATTAAAATAAAAAGATGTAATGCTTAACATACGTTGTACTATACTATCTAGAAGTTAATGGTGTTATTTAGAAATCTAATAATTATGATATTATAGAATCAATGATAATCATAAGCAAATAGAAATATACCTATATAACAACTGATTTACATTTATTTGGGTCAAGAAAAATAACTAAAATACAACCGCTATGTCTACACAACAGAAAAAAAGCTTTCCAAAAAAACTGCTAGTGTTATCCTTTACATCACTCGCTTTGATATATACAATAATGCTGATAGGAGTATATATTACATCATCATATCAAGGATTATCTTGTCCTGATTGGCCATTATGTCCTAATGGTTTAGGCATTCCTGGACCCAAATATCTTTTTGAACACATACATAGAATGCTGGTACTAATTACCACTGGTTTTATTTTTGTAACAGCTATTTATGCTTACATTCATGCAAGATCAGTTAGTACAACTGCAATTATAGCAGCCGTTCTAGTCATTATACAAATACTCTTGGGTATGGTCATGGTAACTTCAAAATTGCACCCATTGTTAGTTGCATCACATCTTGCAACGGGAATATCATTATTTGCAATGTTATTGTTAACTTTTATCTTCTCATATAAAGAAAGAAAATATTCAATATCCAATTAGATAAGCAAGATGAGAAAATTATTATAAATTACTTTTACATATTATCAGAATTTTCATTATTTAGATTGACAAGTTCAGTATAACCTTCATTAAAGTCTTTATGTAACTTCTTTAATAAATTAATAAAGTGTGAATCCTTTGATAATTGCAGTTTCATTTTGTTTTCTAATTCATAGAGTGTAACTTTGACATCTTCATTTAGATTTGGATTGGTTGAGAATAAATTGGTCTCATTATACATTATTGTTAATTTAAAACATAATCTTCGTATTAACCATTGTAAATCAAATTTCAATTTATCAATAATTTTAACTTTTTCTTCTTCTTTTTCAGCAGATTTAATATCATCTATAGCATTTAAGGTAATGTTGCAACATTCTTGTAGATAACTTGTAATTTGGGAATAAAATCTTCCAGTACATGTTTTAATTGTTCTTTCATTAAAAAATTGAAATATCAAAGTCTTTAAAATTATGTCATCTTGATATTTTATTAAAAATTGTGGAGGATAAATCGAGATATTTAAAAATACATAAAATAAACCATAAGTAGTAAATTTATAATTCTTGACATTACTTAAAAACTTGCCTTTTGTAGCTTCTATAAATTCAATATCTTCTAAACGTTTAGAAATCAAATAAGAAGCATCACGTTGATCTGGAGATTGATTTCTTAACTTAAGATATGATGAAATTTTAAATGATTGATCATGACCTCGAATAAATTTAATAATATAAGATCGTTCTTCTTGTGTCAAAGTAATTTTCTGATAAGATAATAAGGAAGATAGATAATCAGAATAAGTCATAATTAGTATATTATTTGAAATACAGATTTATAAATTATATAAAATTTCTAATAGATTAGAATCAAGAATTTATATAATATTAAAAGGAGTTGTGTTATATCCTTTCTATAGAGAATGATATAAAATTATTATGTGTCCTATTGGTTAAAAGGAAATTCTAATGTTGTATTTTCTAATTCCAGAATCGGAATATATATAGAATGAGAATCATTTCCAATATCATCTACATATTTATATTTTCCATTTTGCTTATTTATTTGAATAAATTTGGTTAATGGTTTTTCTGATATTATATTATAGTGTATTATACTACTTCCTATTGAACTATTATATATAAACATAAGATTTTGGTTTTTATAATTTAAAAAATAGAGCAATGAACTAACACCCAATGCCGATTGGGCCGAAGATAATATTATCTTTAACATATCTTCAAGAGAATTATACTTTAGATATCTTAAATTGGAGTTATTATTTAATGACACGTTAATCAATAAATAATACCCATTATTAGACCTTCCTAATGAAATCGAAAGAACAGGAACGAAAAAATTTTTTAATATTTTACTAATTGAAGCAAATATGATTTGAAATTGATATCTTGATAAAATATATCATTAGTTTTATCCAAAATTTTATAAGTTGATTTGTTTAAATCCACGAATTAGTATTAATGATCCATTTAAATAAAATTTATAATATTGATTGTATAGAATTTATGAACAAATTAAAAGATGAAAATAATATAAAAATTGATGCTATAATTACATCACCTCCATATAACATTAATAAATCATATTCTGAATATAATGATAGAAGAGATCAGAATGAATATTTGTCATGGTTACAAAAAATTGCTAAAAAAAGCCTAGAGATCTTAAAAGAAGATGGATCATTTTTCCTTAATGTTGGTACAAAATCTACGGATTTTACGCTTCCTTTTGAAATATGTAAAAATTTTATGGAAGCAGATTATAGACTACAAAACACAATTCATTGGATAAAATCAATTTCAATTGAAACAGACGACATTGGAAAAAATAACTTTATAAAAAGCGACTCATCTATTGGACATTTTAAACCAATAGTGAGTAGGAGATTAAGTGACCTTCATGAGTACATATCCCACTTTACTAAAAAAGGAGATTTAGTTATTGATAAATTGGCTATAGGGGTAGTATACCAAGACAAATCAAATATAGAAAGATAGAAATCTGCTAAAACAGATAAAAGAGATAGAGGAAATATTTGGTTTATTCCTTATAATACAATTCAAGAAAAAGGCCCTCATCCAGCAATATTTCCTGAAAAATTACCTAAATTATGCATTAAATTACATGGTATAAAAAAAAATACAATCATTTATGATCCATTTATAGGAATAGGTACGACGGCTTTGGCATGCATTTAAACATTGATTTTTTAGGCACTGAAATAGATAAGAAATACATAAAAATTGCCAACGAAAAAATAAAACTCAGATACAGATATAATAAACAACAACAATAATCATAATAATAATAATAATAACATCATCATCATCTGGATACACCTTTCTATCATTACAAGATTTGTAATAGACGTTTTATAAAATTAATAAAGAAATAAAAAATTAATATACAATTTTATTAGTTTATAGATATGCCTATTTTTTTTCCATCAATCTCAATATTTTTATATTCAATACCTTCTTTCATTTCTTCAGATAAAACTACAGACTTGACTCTCACTAGATATGTTAAATCACTAATATGCTGAGATAAAGAAGATATTTCATCTTTTTCCAAATTCATGATGTATGCACTTGAGAGAATTTCTGTTGGATTATGTGATTTTTCTTTACGTAATTGTTGTAGATTCCTAGCTAAGTCGCGTACTAAACCTTGTATAATTAGACTTTGATCTCGGCTTGTAGGCATAAATATTATTAAACTTTCTTTTTCAGTATAAACATAATCATCTTTAATTGAAAATGAAATTTCCAAATCTTTCTCATATATATCAACAGAAGAAGATAACGTTTTATCATAAATTAATTGAAATTTTTGAAAGTCTTTAAGAGTATTAAGAATCTCTCTTTTGTCAAGTTTTTCAAATTCTGCAACAACTTTACCTATATCAGATTTAACTTGCGGTGCAATACTTTTTCGAATAATATTAATTGAAGGTAAAATAGGAAGATTGGCATTAAGCATTTCTAGAATTTTTTCTACTGTATTTAATGCATAAATTTGTTTGACGTTATAGGATTGCACATTCAATTGGTTTTTCAAAATTTCAGATATATCATCTCTGGATAAATCTATATTGAGTTGATCATAATTATAATTATCATTATTTTCCATGGATTTCTTCGAAGTTAATGATGATTTTTTCTCTGACAAGAAACATATTATTATTTCTGTTACTGGCCATCTTCGCTTAATTTTTGCTTTCATTCTTGCAGAATTTGCTAAAGAAATAATTGTTTTTATTTTTTCAAAAGTATTCTCTAGTCTTGGATCTATTAGAGATGCTTCTACTTCTGGCCATTGACAGAGAAGTACACTCGATCTAGAAGAAGACCAAAATTCTCTTAAATTTTTTATTTTAGTGAAGCAAGTCAAATAGAGATATTCTGTAATAAATGGAGACACAGGATGAAGAATAATATCAATTTTTTCCAGTACATAATCTAAAATTGAAAAAATTGTAAGTCTTCGATTTATTTGCTCAACGCTATCATTCCAAATATAATTTCTTGTAAGTGGTATGTATGTTTGACTAATATTATTAATTATAAATTCTTCAATAGCTTTTGTTCCTTCATGAAATCTACAATTTTCAAATGATAAATTCACATTTTTAATTAAATTTTGTAATACTGAAAGAAGCCATTTCTCTGGAGTTTCTAGTAAGTCATTACTAATCACCCAATTGAGATTATGCACAACTCTATCAAAATTATCTAGAATACTATTTTGTTTTAGATAAATATGTAAATAGTAAAGGGTACTAAGGATTTGATATGGTCTTGAAGTCATTTCTTTGAGACTAAAATTCAAAGCTTCTATAGGTGACGATTTCCAGATAAAATAGAATCGAATAAGATCTACTGCATTTCTTTGAAGCATTAAATTTGCTTCTATTACATTTCCCGCACTTTTACTCATTTTATTACCTTTCTCATCTAATACATGTCCTTGAAAAAGAAAAGACTTGAATGGTGAGATAGATTCATTATTTAATATTACATTTTGCATCAATAAAGAATATGACCAACCTCTGGTTTGATCTATTCCTTCAGTTAAAAATAATGCAGGAATCAATTTTTTATAATCATAATCATTAAATGATGCAAAAGGAGCAGCTCCACTATTATGCCATGTATCTAGTACATATTGCTCTCTTGTCATTAAGGAATTACATTTTGAACAATTTATTTGTACTCGATCTATCCATGGTCTATGTAATTCAAAATGCTCCTTATCGGTATAAGAAATTTCGCTAGTAGCAGAAAGAATATTTTTCTCATTCAAATTATCTTTTTCTTCCAGTTTGAAAATTACATTTCTTTTTTCATCTCTAACAAGATTAGAAGATCTAGTTACAAGATCATTTTTATGCGATAATATTTCTTTTTGTCCACAATTTAAACAAATCCAAATAGGAATCGGAGTTCCCCATATACGTTCTCTTGATATACACCATGGTACTTTTTCTTTTATTATTTCAATAAATCGATTTTTAGGAGCTTCAAAAAAATATTCTACATTATTTGCAGCCTCGAGAGATTTATCATCCAATTTATCAATCATATAAAAATATTCTCGTCTAGCTAGCCAAACAAGTTTATGGTGAGAACGCCAACATGTTGGATATTGATGCTTTATCTTACTAATTTTTACACTAGCCTTTAATTCCTTCATTATTTGTACAATTTTCTCATCAGTATCACGAACAAAATATCCACTAAATGCTCCAGCTTGATCTGTAAAATTTACTCTATCATCAATTGGAACAAAAATAGGGATATTTTTCTTTTTTGCAATATTGAAATCTTCTTCACCGTTAGCCGGAGATAAATGAACTATTCCACTACCTGTTGTGATATCTACGAAATCTTCAGACACCACAAAATGAATTGATTTTGAATTTGCTAGTTTTTTAAGTTCTGGAATTAAATCTAATAATGGATGTATGTAATATTTTCCTTCCAGATCATTACCCTTTATAATTTTTTTAATTTTATAAGATTCTATATGAAATTCATTCATTAACTCTTTTAACCTAGTTTCTCCTACAATCCAGACTTGGTTATTAATTTCAACATAAACATAATTAGCAGCAGGGTTTACTCCAACAAGTTCATCAGTAATTAATGTAAATGGCATTGTAGTCCAAACTATCAGATATACATCTTCATCTACTAATCTTACTTTATAATAAAATGAAGGATCTTCGACAGTTGTATATCCTTGATTGACTTCAGAATTACTAAGAGAAGTTTGACAGGAGGGGCAAAAGGCTACTACTCGAAATCCTTCCTGTAAAATTCCATTATCCCAGGCAGTTTTGAGATATAACCATTCTCTTTCGATATAGTTATCATGAAATGTCCAATATCCATTCTCATAGTCAAAAGACATTCCTAGCAGTTCATCTACCTCAATCCATTTTTTGTTGTATTTTACTACAATGGATTTACATGTTTCAACAATTTTTTGTATTCCTACTTTGTTAATATTTTCTGTCTTATTTCCTGTCAATCCTAATTCTTTTTCTGCCTGTAACTCCACAGGTAAACCTTGGGTATCCCATCCAGGCCTAAATATTACTTTGTTCTGTTTTAAGGTATGAAATCGAAACCATAAATCTTTTATTATTCGTCCTCTTAAGTGACCTACATGAGGTTCTCCATTCATGGTTGGAGGACCATCAACATAACCTATGATTTTTTTATTATGACGGTTATCTATTTCTTTTTTAATAAATTCTTCATACTTGATTAATTTCTTGTAATTACGTATCTCATTTTCAATAATTTTAGGATCGAATTGTCCATGAAGTTCCATAAATATAATAAGATGATGTTATTGAACCATTCTTTATGTTTTTGGATGAGGATATTTGATGTTTGTCGGAATAACTATTACTATTACTACTACTATGACTATGACTTATTACCAAATGAGACAAAACAGAAATCAAGAAATTTTCGATTTATTATTAACCTAAAATTTTTATGGAATCTATTATTCTTTCAACTATTGGTAAGTCTTTATCAAAATTTTCTACTGTTGATTGATAAGTTAATGTGAATAAATTTTCATCAATGATAGAAAAAATTTCCATAATTTTACCTTCAAGATCATTTTCTTTATACTTATATTTTACAATATGAAAAGATGAAGGATTAGTATCTATTGTATACTTGTTTAGATTTTTTTCTAATACTTCATAAACTTTATAGCCAGAAGAGACAGATTTACCAAAATTTTCGGACTCCTCTAAAATCTGCTCATTTGTAAATTTATCAGAATTTGCAAGTGATGAAAAAGAAATTCCTATAAAAGAGAAAGGTTCGTCTTTAATTAATTTAAAATCCAGCACATGGAACTTTGATAATTTTTTTTCTACTTCCCAATTAGGTGGATGTTTAAGTTCAAATTTTTTATTTGAAAAAGTCAACCAATCTCCTGTTCCAATTTTACTACTATTAATACTGCTAGTATTATTAGTATGATCAAAATTTTGACTAAACGATAAAAAAGAAATTCCAGAACTCTTAGCAAATTCTAAACCAACTGAAATAATGGTGAGTAAAATTAATGATGATGATGATAATAATAGGATTATGATTTTTCTATGATGAAACATATTATATGCTAAGCAAAGAATACTAATATTCTTTTAGATTTACAAATATAAAATGTATTAAAATTTTAATTGATTGATTTAACTATACAATTAGACATAAAATTAATTTTCATGATATCATTCTATAATAAAAATAAGTTATTGTAAATAATAGAAGTACAAAAGTGGTACCAAAAATTAGATATTAATATCTAACTAATATACCCCATATTAGATTTTCTATTTTGAGGAAACATTAGTTCTTCATCCTGTTCTTCGCCTGAAATACTTTGCGGATATTGTCCTGATTTTGCCATCATCTGTTGTTCTAAATTTTTAATAAGAATTTCTGTATCTTTAGACCTCTTATTGATTTCGTCCATATTAATTTTAATTCCTAAGATTTTATTCAAAATTTCTAAAAGATTTTTTGATGCTTTTGCATCAATTACATATCCAGAAGTTTCACCTAACAAACAAGTTCCTTCTATTCCGCGAAGTTTTCCTAATCCAAGTATTAGACCATTCATTCCTGTAATATTTCCATTATCAAGAGTTGAAATATTAAAGGATCTAAAAGATTTTACAATTTCTGGATTAGTAGCTGTTCCGTAAATCTTTGGTTCATTTACAAAAGTACCGGTAACATAGGATGCTAGTGAAAAAATATTTGAAATTTTAAATTTTGTAATTAGATCTAAAAGTTGTTCAGATAATACATATTCTGATCCTGGAACTACTGGCTGGGAATCACCTGTCAGAAGAATTAGATCAGTAGAAGAAAATAATGGGCCATCAGCCAATTTTAATGAAATGTTCGATTCGGAATCATTTACCGTTTGATCTAATTGTCCATCTAGTTTGCTTAGATTTTTAATCTGTTTCTTGTTTATACTAGTATTATTACTCTTAACATAATAAAGGCTATTTTTCACTATATTGGTTGTTCCATCTGATTGTATTACTACCTGAGGTGAGAAATAACATGAAAAGAGATCAGCCATATGAATAGCATCAAGTTCTTTTATCAGATAATCAACTGCTAATTTCCCTACTAAACCTGTTCCAGGGAATCCGCAGATTAAATTAGGTGAGTTTAATGATGGTAATTTTTTTCCAGAAAAAACTATCTCGATCGGTTTTGACAAAGAAAACATATTCTTCATAGGATATTCTATTCTTTCTTTCTTTAAATGTTCCGGGTTGACATGTAGAATTGTATGATGAAATTAGTTTATAAGCAAAAATAAAAGCAAGTAAGGTTTATTGATTATATCATTTTTATTAAAATGTTGGAAACTCCTGAATTAATATCAATAAATGACGATATGATCAGAAAGATTTCAGTTTCTAGAAAAATTTCATCAAGAAAAGGAGATAATGGAATTGTACTGGTTGTAGGGGGAAATAGAATCTACCATGGAGCTCCAATTTTGGCATCAATAGCCGCACTACGCTCAGGTACAGATTTAGTATACACAGCAATTCCTAGCATCAATGTCGAAGCAACAAGATCCTTTTCACCTAATCTCATAGTATTACCTCTAGTTGATGAAAAATTGACAATGGGTTCAGCATCAAGACTAATCAAAACACTTCCAAAAAAAATAGATTCAGCAACAATTGGAATGGGTATGAGTATTGCCAAAAAAGAAGCATTAATGAGTTTGATAGAAAAGTTATTAAAGAATGGAACTAAGCTTGTACTTGATGCATCTGCTTTAATGCCCGAGATATTGCCCAAAATAAAGGAAACCGGCTGCATTATTACTCCTCATGGAGGAGAATATATGAGAATTTTTAAAACAGAATTAAAAAATCATCATAGCAATGAAAATGAACAAATTGTAGATGTTTCAAAAAATGCAAACAAATACGGAATTACAATTATTCTTAAAGGGTGGAAAAATATTATTTCAAATGGAGAATTAACTACGGTTATTGAAAGAAGTACACCTGCTATGACAGTTGGGGGAACAGGGGATGTCTTAGCTGGGCTTGTAGCAGGATTTTTTAGCAAAATGAATTCCTTTGAGGCTGCCTATACAGCTGTTTATTTTAATGGACTTGCAGCAATTATGGCATATCAAAAGGTAGGATTACACATGGTAGCAACTGATTTACTTGACAATCTTCCACAAGTAATGAAAAAATTTGATCGAATAGAAACTAACTAAATTATTGATTGATATTTATAATAAATTTTTTAGTTCAAAATGAAAGTTAATGAGTCATAACTACAGTTAATATATATTTAAAAAATTTTAAAGACTTTATTCTAACGAGATTCAATAGATACCTATTGTTTTATTAAATTATTAAATTCTATATTTTTTACTTTTTGAATACTATTTGACTAAAGTAATATAACAAATATATTAGTTTATTAATTAAAATTAAGAATAAATAGTTGCAGATTTATGTTAATAAATAAATTTTATAGAATAAATATAGATAATATAGATTAAACAATAGTATTAATAATATTAATATTACTAATTTTGATATAAATGATCTCTGGATTCTTGTTTTTTTTATGTAAAAGAATCATTACGATGTTTATAGTCTTATTCTCGATTCTTGTTCTAACTATTTCTCTCTTAGGTCCAACAATGGATGATGTAATTAAGAATACTGTAAGATCTAATGTAATTGATAGTTTAAGTAATCAAAAAATCGAGTTTAAAGATCTTACAGAACGCCAAAGATATATTGATCAGCAAATTTCACTTCAAATAAAAAATTTAGGTTTAGAAGAACCATGGTATTCTCCCAAGCGGTTTCTAAATACTTTATTCAAGGTTATGATATTAGATCTTGGTAAGTCGAGCTTTTTCGTTAGTGATTCAGGCTCGTCATCTGTAAAAGATATAATGATTGAAAAAATCCCAAAGACTATTTTACTTTTTACTACTTCAACACTTGTCATTGTTATGATAGGAGTCTTATTAGGTATATTTTTGGCCAATCAAGCTGAATCAAAATTAGACAAAGCAAATTCAATTTTTGCCGTTTTCAGTAATAGCATTCCCGTTTGGTGGTTTGGAATGATAATGATACTTATTTTTGCATTTTCTCTTAATATTTTTCCAGCTCGATCCACACCATTAACTCCTCCTGATGATCCCTTTTATATTTTTGATTTGCTATACCATATGATTCTTCCATTTATTACAATGGTAATTCTTGGATTCGGATCTGTTGCATACTTCGTTAGATCTATAGCCTCTGGAATATTAAATGAAGATTTTATAAAAGCAAAATTTGCAATTGGTATTCCTAAAAGAAAAATACTTTATTCCTCTGTTTTAAAAAATATATCTCCTCCAATAGTTACAATGCTAGCTCTCAGTCTATCTGGATCTTGGACTGGAGCTTTCCTTATTGAAACAGTTTTTGATTGGCCAGGAATGGGAAAGTTAGCTATTGATGCTCTGGAGTTGATGGACGTTCCTATTATTATTGGCTTTACTTATGTTTCTGCATTAGTATATCTTATTACAGTTTTTTTTCTAGATGTAATTTATGCATATTTAGATCCAAGAGTGAAGCTAAATGAGTAAATTAAATGAAGGCAAAAATAATAACAAAAATAATGATGATGCTGATTCTAATAGAAGAAACTTAGTTACTCATATTAAAAAAGTCATGTCAAGAAATAGAAAGAACAGTAAATCTAATACTAACAATACTAGGAATGATTCATCCTTTTTAGCTGAATTTAAACATAGCAAAAGCGGTATTGCAGGAGTGTTTATTCTTTTACTTTTGATATCTATGACATTATATGCTTTTTTTGGTATACCACTTACATCTATTAAAGAATGGAACAATCCTAATTATTGGATAGATAATCCTAGAATTGCATCTCCTGTCTGGAGTAATTTCGGTGGTTTTTTTGGTGAAAAAACGCCAGAGCATATGATTCTTTCTTCAAATACTTATGATAACGATAAAGATATGAATACTAATGAGAATAAGGTAACAATATATAATACAACTGACAATGGACTCAAAGTCATTACCCATTCATATAAGATTAATTATGATTATAATCTTTCACCAAATGATTTTATGATCACCTATTCGTTACATAAAGAAGAAGAGCCTCCTCCTGCAATTGAGATAGAAGTATTAAGACCTGATAAACATAAATTTAATATTTATTTCAATTCAATTACTCCATCAATCTCTGGTATAAATGGAACCATAACATTCGGAAGGATATTTTCTACAGACGATTTAATTCACCAAAAACTCCTTAGTTACTTCAAATTTTATGAATATAAACAAGATTCTTCCAGACCAGAAATAATGCTATTTTCAAATCAAAAAGATCAATCAATCCTAAAAGGGACTTATATTTTCAATATTAAATTTTATTTATTCCATAATGAAGATGATATTCTAAATTCTAAATTAATTCTTGGAGGGAAAAGATTTGGATTAATGGGCACAGATGAATCACGTAGAGATTTAACAGTTGGACTAATGTGGGGAGCGCCTGTTGCTTTATTTATAGGTTTATCAGTTTCTACGGTTTCTACTGCTATAGGCATGATCTATGGTATTATTGCAGGATACAAAGGAAAAAGGACAGATGAAAGTCTAATGACAATTAATAATATTTTCATTGCTTTACCTGGGCTGCCAATTTTAATTATATTTATTTTATTTATTGGACAGAGTATCTTTCTTATTGTTTTATTTTTAATTTTGTTTGGATGGGTAGGTCTCGTAAGAATTTCAAGAAGTCTAGCATTACAGATAAAAAATTTTCAATATGTAGAAGCAGCAAAGCTTATGGGACAATCTGACCTCAAAATAGTCTTTAAACATATTATTCCTCAATTGCTTCCATTAACTTTTGCAAGCATTGCGTTATCTGTTCCTGCAGCAATTCTAACTGAGGCTGGTCTTAGTTTCATTGGTCTAGGGGATCCCTCTATTCCAACATGGGGTCAAATACTTCATGAAGCTCATCTTGCCGCTGCTGCTTCAAGAGGCTTTTGGTGGTGGTTAATACCTCCTGGTATACTGATTGCTTTGACAGGAGTAGCATTTGTCCTTATTGGAAAAACCATAGAATCTATATTGAATCCTAGAATGAGAAAAGTGTAATTTTAAATAATTGCTCCTAATTTTGCATTTAAATGTTTATCATTCAAAATAAAAATAAAAAAAATATATGAATGAAAAAATCTACTAATGAGAATGAAGGTATTTATAAAAAAGATTCCTAATTATTCGTATATGCTAAACTCCTATAACTATTTACAAAAACTTGTTATATGTGGTACTATGATCTTTATAATTTCTGGATTAAGTCTAATTGCTAATAGTGATTCCTCCTTTTCACAAGTAAATTCTTCTTCTACTCCTATTTCTCCTTCGTCTAATAATAATCAACAAACTGGAGAATCAATGGGATCAACAAATAGAGATGCTATATTGTCTTATGAACAAGGAAATAAATTTTTTAATGCTAAAGATTATGCTCAAGCTGTAACATCTTATAAAAATGCAATTAAGTTTGATCAAAGATGGGCTGCACCATTGATAAAAGAGGGAAATGCCTATTATGAATTAGGCAATTACACTATAGCTATAGAATCATATGATAAAGCATTTGTTCTATTGGGGAATCTAGATGAACAAGTAAAATCATTAAATAAAAATACTAGCCCAAAACCCTATTGGCTTAACGTTTGGTTTGATAAAGGAGAAGCACTTTCTAAATTGAAAAAATTCGATGAGGCAATAGCTCTATACGACAAATTGATATCTCTTGATCCTACTTGGGCTAATCCTTGGAACAGTAAAGGATGGGCATTACAAAATCAAGGTAAAAGTGAAGAAGCTATATCTGCATTTGATAAAGCGACAAAATTAAATCCAACTTGGTCGAAACCTTGGAACAGTAAAGGATGGGCCTTATACAAGACAGGAAAATTTGAAGAAGCATTAACTTCTTTTGATAAAGCCATATCTTTAGAACCAAAGTGGGATAAACCTTGGTTTAATAAAGGAAAAATATTTTATGATCTAGGCAAATATCCTGACGCAAAACAATTTTTGGAACATGCATTATCTCTGAACTCAGATCCTAAAACTTCTGCTTTAATAGAAACAGTTAATGCAAAAATGCAATAGTCAACAACAACAATCCAATAATCATAAATATTATTTACTTTAGAAAGACTAACAAAAAGTGTTTTAAATATATTATTAAATATATTGTTAAATAAGCTAGAAGATTTTGTACTTTAATTAATATCTATTTGGTTGAGAATAATATAATAAAATAGTATGTGATTTGTATAGAGAAATATTTAAAATTATTCAAAAAATTTTCTAATTGTTGAAATATTATCAGAAGAAAGCCTAATTGTATATGCTGAGGCATCTTCAGAAGAAATCTTAGATAAAGCATCCAGAAATTTAGCCTTTTGTATCCCTCTATCAAAAGTGCCGCCAGATTCTTTAATACAAAGAGGAAACTTTTGCATCTTTAATCCTTTGCTATTTAGATAATTAATAAATTTTGCATATTTATCAGGATCATATGAATTAACACCTTTTTCATTACATAACATTATCCAAATATCTATTGTATTTTGAAAAAAGGCTTTATCACGTAATTCTTCAAGCGTCATGTACCTAAATATTGAAAGTATGTATTCACATATATTTTTACTTGAGTATTGAATTTATAAAATGATAATTTGAACTAATGTGCATAGCGATCTTTGTACGGTCTATTGGTACCATATCTATTCAATTATCAGACTAATATTATTTCCATTACGATCATAGGCAGCTATTGTGTCATATTCATATGGGTAACTAATTATTATGGAAACAACTCCAAAAAAGTTATTCAAATCTTGTAACGATGGTCTGTTAGAACTGCCTGGATGAGAGTGGGCTGTTCCTATATAGGAAAGATCCATAGGCAATTCATTTGTTGGAAAACCCGAGTAATAAGGTCCACTTGATGCAAAAGGAGGAACAACTAATCCATCAATTCTTATTTCTCCATTTTTCTTGCTTTTACCTTGTAAAATAAGAATTCCTTCGTGAGGATGCCATGTTTTTGAGTATGTAATAATTCCATCTGCAGATTGTCTTGTAAGAATGACCTGCCGCTTCCATTCAACTTCCTTTTTTTTGCTTTTTTCGTTAGCATTAGCATTAAATCCTTCCTTTTTATTTTTCAAGAAATTAAAAAACAATTATCAAATAGGATGATAAAATGATATTTATTAATATCTACAGATTTTTCAACCTGAGACATATTTTTTAATGGCTTTGTATTACAGATAATGATATAATGACTAAAAGTTGTACCATGATCTTGTCTGAATTAGGACCGTTTGTATTTGAAAGCAAAGATGAATTTATTCATTCAAAAAAATTTAAAGATATTATTTCTTCTAATATTTTAATTTCTAATGGTGATTATTCTGAAATATTGGATATTTCTGATAAATTACGTATCTATGACTCTGTATTTTGTAATGACATAGGACTAATATCCTATCTTCGAAATAATGGAATAAATATTTACATAATGCCTTCGGATAAAATTAAAGAAATTTCCAAAAACAAGATAGACTACTTTATCAAGGCTGGTTTTGCTGAAAATGAACGGGATGCACATAAACAACTACGTAAGTTTGCTCTGGAATTCTCATCTAGCAAAGTACGGAGAATTTCAGAGAAACTTGACCTCCATATCAGTCAATCAATTAATGCTCTTGATGAACTGGATAAAATCATAAATGTAATAGGTGCAAGACTTCGTGAATGGTATGGATTACATTTTCCAGAACTTGATTACGTAATTCAAAATATTTTCACCTATGCTGAAATTGTTAGATTAGCTGGAAACCGGAACAATATCAATCTAAATATGCTTAAAAATCTTGGCATAGAAAGCAAAAGAGCAGAAATTATACTTGAAGCTGTGAAAAGGAGTAAAGGTGGCGATATTCTAGAAGAGAATGTGTCTATAATCAAAAAACTTGCTAATGAAGTTATAATGCAAACTGAATTAAGACGAATTCTTGCTAATCAAATTGAAGAATTGATGGAAAAAATTGCTCCAAATATAAAGGAATTATTAACTGCTACAGTTGGAGCACGATTGATTGCTAAAGCTGGAAGTCTTCAAAAGCTTTCTATTATGCCATCTAGTACTATACAGATAATAGGAGCTGAAAAAGCACTTTTTAGATCTTTAAAAACAGGAGCTCCACCTCCAAAGCATGGAATTTTGTTTCAACATCCTATACTGCATTCAGCACCAAAATGGCAAAGAGGAAAGATGGCCAGAGCAATTGCTTCAAAGGTTGCTATTGCGTCAAGAATAGACCTATTTCGAAAAGGTGAAAAGGATCAGTATATTTCTGAACAATTGAATAAACGAATATCTGATATACAAGAAAAATATAAACAGCCAAAACTGGAAGAACAAAAGCCTCCAAGAAAAGAAATGAGGATGAATTATAATAGAAATTCAAGAAGACGGTTCAATAAATTTAGTAAAAAACCTGATAAGAGAAAAAAATTTAAGAGAAATAAATTTTAATTAAAACATATTTTGTCATTTATAGAAAAAGTCACTGTATGTTATATTTAAATATCAATTAATAATCATTCATTTCTGTATATAGATGAAAAATACTATTAACAGTACTGATCAAAATGAAATATCATTATTATCTTCATCTTCTGCAAATGACCTTAATGATGATTTTGATGGTTACAAATGGGTCCATTTTAATGGCCAAAAAAATTTAGCTACATTGAATTTAATCAAAGGGAATGTAGTCTATAATGAAAAACTAATGCTAATAGATAAGGAAGAATATCGGCTCTGGGATCCATTTCGAAGTAAACTTGCTGCAGCTTTGATTAAAGGTCTAAGAAATCTCCCTATAAAAAATAAAACAAAAGTACTTTATTTAGGTGCCTCTACTGGAACTACTGTTAGCCATATTTCTGATATTATAGGAAATTCAGGAGTCATTTTTGCAATAGAGTCATCTATTAGAGTGGCTAGAGAACTTATAGAAAATGTTGCATCAAAAAGAGAAAATATAATACCAATAATAGAAGATGCAAGAAAACCATTGTCCTACTTTTCTACATATGGTGAAGTAGATGTTGTATATTGTGATATTGCACAGCCTGATCAGACTGAAATAGCAATAAACAATTGTAAAATCTTTCTTAAAGATGGCGGTAAAATATTGCTTGTAGTTAAGACACGAAGTATAGATGTGACTCAGGATCCTAAAACAATTATACTTCAAGAAGCCCATAAACTTGAAAATAGTGGCTTTAATATAGAACAAATTATATATCTTGATCCATATGATAAAGATCATGGACTAGTATTTGCCACATATCGAGCCTATCAAATAAATTCATAAATTTTGCTTTGCTTGCAAGTTATTTCTCTTATAGGTCTCCATGATTTTCGTACAAAATTTGGAAATTCCTTATATTCTTTAATCCAATTTTTTATAAAATACATAGTCTTTTTATCTGATGGATAGCCACTTCCAATATTTTGAAAAATCTCTTCCAATATTTGAATTTCTCTATCTCTTGTTACTTTTGCAATTATTGATGCTGCAGATACAACAGGATTAATTCTGTCTGCTTTATGCATGGCAATGATGCTAATGTTATTTTTTAAATTTAAATTTGATTTAAGGTAATTTGTATATCTATCGATATTGATATCACATGAATCCACATAGGCAATATCTGCGGAGAGATGTTTTATAATTGATGACATTATTATCCCTTCTAATTTATTTAATTTTTTTTGATATACATTCTCATCAATAGTCTTACAATCAAGCTTGTATATACATACAAATTCTGAAACATCTAAAATTTTATCAAATAGAAAACTTCTTTTATTCTTGGTTAAAGCTTTTGAATCCCTTACTCCGATATCGTCCAATTTTTTGAGATTAGATTTTTTGATACTTATACCAGCTATTACTAGAGGACCTATGACTGACCCTCTTCCAGCTTCATCAACTCCGCATATTAGCAAATTATCATATCTAATTAATTACTGTCATAAATTAAAATTTCTATACTATTAAAGGTTAAACCAAAAGAAAATTAAGATTGGTAATTATAGGATTAAGTCTAGCATTATCTTTATTAAAAAGTATGCATGATTTTATACAGATTATAGAAGGTCAAACAAAATTACTTGTTCCTAAAAATTCTCTAGATGTCAAAGTTCCACCACATTATCCTGCTTTTTTTAATCCTCTTGCAAGTCTAAATAGGGATTTGTCAATTTATCTTTATAGTATTTTTTTAGATGGATATTACAATAAAAAAAATACTCTCATAACCTTTGCTGATGCATTTGGTGGAATTGGTTCTAGAGGTCTTCGAGTAGCAGTAGAAGTACCAAAAGTTTCTCAAGTTTATATAAATGATATTAATGAATTGGCTATAGCAGCTGCGAAAGAGTCAGCAATACTAAACAATGTCCGGGAAAAGTGTTTTTTTTCAATAAACGAGGTATGTAAATTTCTTATTTCTAGGCCAACGGAAAGAAACAAAAGATTTACTATAATTGATTTAGATCCTTTTGGAAGTCCTTCGCCTTTTATTGACTGTGTTCTCCGCTCTATTGAAGATGAAGGATTGATTTCTATTACAGCGACCGATACTGCTGTTTTAAGTGGAATCTATCAAACTGTATGCCTTAGAAAATATTTTGGACTATCTATTAATAATACTTATTCAAATGAAGTTGCTATACGCTTATTAATATCTTCAATTGCATTAATTGCTGCAAGGTTAGGGATATCTCTATCTCCTATTTTTGTTAATTCAAATAGGCATTATTTTCGTGTATTTCTTAAAATATCATTAAGTAATTCAGAAGCTAACAAGGTTTTTGATAATCTAGGATATATACGCCACTGTTTTAAATGTGGTGATAGAAACCTTACCTATATTTATTCACAAGAGTTATGTACAAGATGTAGTAATAAATTTAATATTGCTGGTAAGCTATGGATAGGAAATTTATTTAATAAAAATATTATTTCCAATTTATTAACAAAATATTTTTTAAATGATTTAAAGACTGATAAAAAGAATAAACAAATAAAACAAATATTCAATATTAGTTTAGAGGAACTGGATAATATTCCCTATTACTTTTCAGTAGATGAAATAGGTTCTATGCTTAAAACTAGTCCTAAAAAATTAGACGAGATTATTGATAAGATAGTTAGTTCAGGTTATCTTGCATCAAAAACAATTTTTCGTCCTACAGGCTTGAAAACCAATGCTTCAATGTCTGATATTTTATCAATACTAAAGAATTAGACTGTTAAATTCTTAGAAATAAATAAATTCTAATGATATTATTTATATTACTTTTTATATACATTATTTCAAAAAATTGGAGAGAAGCAATTTCAATTATCATACGACAATGAAAATCATATACTTTTATAATAATTATAATTTCTTAAATAATAGTAATAGTAATAATAATAATAATAACAAATTATATTGCAAGAATTTAAATTATAATTACTTATTTTTTAAAAATTATATTATCTTATTGTTTCTCTATGTCTTTATATATTGTAATTTTAAATTTAGGAATTTAAAAAAGACATCTATAAGGGTGGTGGTATACTTTATTGGTTAAATTAGAAATAAAAAATGTTACTAAATCATTTTACAGAAATGATGGAAAACAATCGACGTTAATTAATGCTATTGAAAATATTAATTTGTCCGTAAATGATGGTGAATTTGTTTGTCTTGTAGGACCATCTGGTTGTGGAAAGTCTACTCTTCTCAACATACTGGCAGGATTGGATAATCCGACACAAGGACAGGTAATATTAAATGGTCGCCAAATTACTCAAACTGGACCAGACAGAATAATGGTTTTTCAAGAGAATGCTTTGTTTCCTTGGATGAAAGTGATAGATAATGTAGAATTTGGATTAAAAATATCTAAAGTTGAAAAACTAAAGAGAAGAGAAATAGCGATGCAATATCTAGATATGATGCAATTAAAAAAATTTGCAGAAGCATATGTATATCAACTTTCTGGAGGTATGAAACAAAGAGTTTCAATAGCACGAGCTTTGGTTTTAGATCCCGAAGTATTACTTATGGATGAACCCTTTGCCGCGTTAGATTCTCAAACTCGTGATTTATTATTAGTTGAATTACAATTAATTTGGGCTAAAACAAATAAAACAATTATTTTTGTTACACATAATATTATAGAGTCTGTTTGTCTTGGCGATAGAGTCATAGTATTTACTAATAGACCAGGAAAAATAAAAAAAGATGTAAAAATCGACCATAGACGACCTAGGCTAACAGAAGACGATAGCCTTAAAGATTTTCAAAGACAGGTTCTTTATGAATTAAAATCAGAGATTGTTCATTCACGAAAAGAAAAGAGTGATTTATCTTAACTCTTTTAATATTTCTGTTGCCAATGCAAAATGATTTGGCGAAGTTAGTAAAACCTCGTCTGCAGTTATACCACAATTTCTAATAAATTCTATAGGTTCTTTTTCATATTCTTGCCAATTTAGGCCTATTAACTCTGCTGATCTTTTATTCTTTTGTGAAGGAAGCATTATACATGCTATTACCTTAATATTAAAAGGTCTAATTAGGTCCATTATATTCTCTAGATCTTTTAATGATTCGATGGATTGAGTTACAAAGGCATAAGGTCTTGCATCAATCTTTCTTTGAATAGTATTAATATTTCTTATTTTATTTGGAATTGATAGATTTAGTTTTATAGAGTTTTTAAACTCTTGAGAATTAAGAAGATTAACTACTCTACTTGGTTTTAATAAATTGCAAGTTCCTAAATCATTTCTAGGCTGATCTCCAAGTAAGATAAGTAAACTCTCAATATTGTATAATATGGAATCAGAAATAATTTGATACATAGATGTTAAATTTCTATCTCTTGTTCTCATACTACATGAAATCTTTATTCTATCATTATATTTTTTTATTATGCTAGCCATAGTAATACTGGAGAGTCTTGGAATTCCTAGTACCGAATCAGTGAAATGAATACAATTGCTATATTCATGTAGTATATTTACTTTTTTTTTAACATTGTCTATATCATCTAAAAGATTTGAATAACTAAAGTAATCTTTAGGCAATATTTTTGGTGGATTTAATTCATAATTAATTATCAACTAGTATCATTTAATTTTGATCTCTTGGAGTATAAAAAATATAACTGATTTATTCACAGTAGTCTCGATAGCTACTGTATTATTTTTCATCTTTTATTTATTATTTAACTGTTATTGGTTCATTGTTATTATTATTTTTATTTTTAATACAATATTTTTAATTTTTAATTGTTTAATAATATATAATTTTAAAATATATTATATCTACCTCATATCATTGGATATCAATAAAAACCAATTCATAAAAAAGATTATTCCTAGACTTTTATCTCCTATGACTATTGATATTCAATTATTAAAATCGACAGGATATACTCTTTCTTCTGTTCTTATAATAATTCACTTTGCAAATCTTAAACCAAAAATTATTTTGACAAAAAGAAGCTCTCTATTGAAGTATCATAAAAATGAAATTTCTTTTCCAGGAGGAACATTCAAAGAAACAGATGCTTCATTAATAAATACTGCAATTAGAGAAACAAAAGAAGAGATAGGCTTAGAATTTTCTTCCAATGAAATTATAGGTTGTTTCCAAACAGTTAAAACATTAACTTCTCACTACGCAATAATTCCTTTTGTTACTTTTCAGGATAGGATAAGACAAACTAATTTATTCATGGATGAAGTCTCTAACATATTGGACATTCCGGTTTTTGATTTGTTTGAGAGCCTTGATAGTAATTTTAATTATCAAAATTTTACTAATTCATATTTATTTAGATATAATAACGAAATAATCTGGGGGGCTACAGCAAGAATTATAAAACAAATAAGAGATTGTTTCTATTGATATTTTAAAAAAATTATTATTACTTGAATTTTATTTTAATGGTATCTCATTATTGATAATGCTATAGGTAAAACAGAGGTGAATAAATTTTTGTAAATAATTAACAATGCTAAGTATAATGTAATAATAATTAAAATATAGAATTCTAATATGAATTCAGCCGAAGTTAATTCATTAATTGATATTTTAAATTCCCTCGATTTTCCTGTTCTGCTGGGAATTTTTAGCTTCATCTTTGCAGTAATAATTTGGGGAATAATAAAAAATCATTAATATCTTATTTAAAATTTCTTACTTTTACATTTTTTTCATTTTTCTTTTACTTTGTAGATATGAAAAAATTGTTATAATGATAGGCAGTCTATATGTTAGAAAAAAAATATAATTTATTTTAAATGAAAGAGCTGTTTTTATAACTCTTGTAACTAGCTTATTTGTTGTTGATTTATGGCTTTTGATAGTTTATCTGAGTATATTGATACTCTTGAATCTATAGGCAAATTACATCGTGTAAAAGCTGAGGTAGATACTAATCTTGAAATAGCTGAGGTTATGAGACGTATGATGTATTCAGGAAATTCACCTGCAATACTTTTTGAAAATGTAAAAGGATATGATATTCCAATTTTAGGTAATGCATTTGGTACTATGGATTTATTAAAAATTGCTCTTAATATTTCGGATTTTAAAGATATTGGTAAAAGAGTGACAGACTTGACAAAAATGAAAATACCTTCTAATCTTTTTGATAAATTAAAAGTTCTTCCTAAATTATCGGAAATTGGAGCTTATGCTCCAAAGTATGTTGAAGCTGGTCCAGTAACAGAAGTGATTGAAACTGAAAAGGCTAATCTTAATTCATTACCAATTATGAAATCATTTCCCAATGACGCTGCAAAATTTATTACCTTCGGATTGACTATTACCAAACATCCAGAAACTGAAATTAGAAATATTGGTGTTTACAGAATTCAAATAATCAATGAAAAAAAAGCAATAATGCATTGGCAGACACATAAAAGAGGAGCTCAACACTATGAAATACTGAAGGAACACCATAAAACTATTGAAACAGCAATAGTAATTGGAATTGACCCATCAACTATTTTTAGTGGAATAGCTCCGGTCCCTGAAGGAATGGATAAATTTTTCTTTTCAGGCATAGTTAGAAAAAAGGGATTAAAATTAGTAAAATGCAAAACTGTTAATTTAGATGTACCAGCAAATTCAGAGATTGTCTTAGAAGGATATGTTGATCCTAATGAAATGAGAATAGAAGGACCATTTGGAGATCATACTGGTTTTTACACACCTCCTGAACCTTATCCTACATTCAATTTAACAGGTATAATGAGAAGAAAAAATCCAATTTATCTAGCCACAGTTGTTGGAAAACCAGTTTTGGAAGACGCTTATATCGGTAAAGTTATTGAACAATCATTTCTTCCTCTTATTCAAATGTTTCAACCTGAGGTTGTGGATTTTTCTATGCCTGCTTCAGGTTGGTTTCAAGGCATGGCTATAATATCTATCAAAAAAAGATATCCTGGACAGGCAAAAAAAGTAATGATGGGATTATGGGGAATGGGACAATTATCACTTACAAAAATTTTTGTTGTAGTTGATTATGATATTAATGTACATGATATAAATGAAGTCATTTGGGCAATTACTACAAAGTCTGATCCTAAAAGGGATGTAATTATAATTGATAATACCCCCACAGATACTCTGGATCCTGCCTCTCCAATTTTAAATCTCGGTTCAAAAATGGGAATAGATGCAACTACTAAAACTAAAGAGGAAGGCTTTATGCGAGAAATTCAAAAACTAGCACAAGTTGACAATGACACTAAGACTCTTGTTGACAAAAAATGGGTCAATTATGGATTTCTAAATAAATAATCTATTATTTGTGTATTTTTTCTTATTTATATGTGTTATTTCACAATTTCTATTTCAATTCAAATTATGTTTTTTTTTCTTTCAATTAGTTTAATAAATTGAATGGTGTTTTTATATGTTGATTTAATTGGAATTTGATGTAAAAATTGGTACTACAAAAGAGAGAGTTATAATAACTAATTCTAACCAAACTACCAGTTTTTTATGGGAAGGAGAAAATGTTCTTTCTACTCCTTCTATGATTTCTGAAATGGAAGAAACATGTAGATTACTTTTAAAAGACTTTTTTTTAAAAGATAATGAGTGGGACTCAGTTGGTACCATTGTTGAAATTAGACATATTGCTGCTACTCCAGTAGGTTCAAAGATTTTATTGAAAGCAATAGTGGAATCTGTTAACAATAGAAAAGTAATGTTTAATGTAGAGGCATTTGATGAAATGGAAAAAATTGGAGATGGAAGACATGAACGTTTTATTATTAATATACCAAAGTTCAAATCTAAATTTGAGGAAAAAAAGAAGAAATTATTTGTAAATAATTAATTTAAAATATATTATTCGTGTAAAACTATAAAAATAGGATTATTTGCAATTTGATTATTATATTAGGTGAATGAATATGAGTATAGGCCAAATTCAAACAAGTGCTGGCGGTATGCCGGTTGTAATTTTAAGAGAAGGAACACGTGAAAGTAAGGGAAGAGAAGCACAAAAAAATAATCTTACTGCTGCAAAATTGGTTGCTGAAGTTGTAAAATCTAGTTTAGGTCCAAGAGGTATGGACAAAATGTTAGTAGACACATTAGGCGATGTTACCATCACAAATGATGGAGCTACTATTCTTAAGGAAATAGATGTACAACATCCAGCAGCAAAAATGGTTGTTGAAGTATCCAAATCAGTAGATAATGAAGTTGGCGATGGTACAACTTCTTCTGTTATTTTGACTGGAGCTTTATTAGAAAAAGCAGAAGAATTGATTGACAAAAATGTACATCCTTCAGTCATTGTTGATGGTTATACTGCTGCTTCTAATGAAGCTCTTCAAATATTAGATAAAATTGCTATTAAAGTAAAAACTGACGATAAAGATCTTTTAGCAAAAATTGCTAATACCAGTATGTATTCAAAATTAGTTTCAGAAGATAGCCCTGTTTTAAGTAAAATAGTCGTAGATGCTACACAACTGATAGCTGATATTAATGAAAAAACAAAAGTTCTAAAAGTTGATCTTGATAATATCAAAGTAGAAAAGAAAGCAGGTGGTTCTATACATGATACTTCTCTTATTAGAGGAATAGTTCTTGATAAGGAAGTTGTTCATAGTGGGATGCCAAAAAGAATTGAAAAAGCGAAAATAGCATTGATCAATTCCCCATTAGAAATAGAAAAAACGGAAATGAGTGCTGAAATTCGTATTAGCGATCCTCAACAAATGCAAATGTTCCTTGATGAAGAAAATAATATGCTCAGAGCAATGGTAGAAAAGATTAAAACTTCAGGCGCTAATGTTTTATTATGTCAAAAAGGAATAGATGATATTGCGCAACATTACCTTGCTAAAGAGGGTATACTTGCAGTTAGACGTGTTAAAGAAAGTGACATGACAAAACTAGCTAAAGCTTCAGGTGCAAGACTTGTAAATAATATTGATGATCTTACTTCAAAAGACCTTGGTTCTGCTGACTTAGTTGAAGAAAGAAAAGTTGAAACTGATAAATGGGTTTTCATAGAAGGATGTAAAAATCCAAAAGCAGTAACTATTCTCGTTAGAGGTGGTTCTCAAAGAGTTGTTGATGAAGCAGATCGTTCTCTTCATGATGCACTAATGGTCCTGAAAGATGTTTTGGAAAAACCATTTATTGTAGCAGGTGGTGGAGCACCAGAAGCTTATATTGCTACTCATATAAGAAATTGGTCTAGTGGTTTAGAAGGTAGAGAACAATTAGCAGTGATTAAATTTGCAGAAGCATTAGAAACCATACCAATATCACTTGCTACTAATGCAGGTATGGATCCAATTGATACAATGGCAGAACTAAGAGCAAAACAAAACAAGGGAATGAAATGGACTGGTATTAATGTAAAGAGTACAAATGTCTTGGATATGTATAAACAAAATGTATTAGAGCCCGTTGTAATTAAAGAACAAATAATAAAATCTGCCACTGAAGCAGCTTGCATGATATTAAGAATTGATGATGTAATTGCATCAAGTAAATCCAAAGGAGGCCCACCTGGAGGCGGAATGCCTGGTGGTATGGGAGGAATGCCAGGGATGGGTGGCATGGGTGGCATGCCCGGAATGGATATGGATTAATTTTTATTTTCCCATCTTTTCTTTTTACTTATATAATTTCAACTAATTTATTACATTGTTAAAAATGATATAACTGTAAATTCAATTGCTACTAAAATAAAATTAAAATACTTTTCAAATACTTTTTTGTATCTTAATAAAAATTGTTGAATAATTTACGTTTTGAATTTCTCAAGTATCATCTCGGACCATTTTCTTCCACTACTTTTTAAAATATAACAATCAATACTCGATAATAATTTTTCCATCATTTTTTTTTCATCATCTAAAAGATCGTATGCCGTTTTATCTTGTATTCGTATATATTTGATTAAATCACTATATGGAGGAAAAAGAAATGCATCATCACTATTTTCTATAGCTCTTTGTAGTGCATCATCAACAGAAATTCTTTCAATTTTTTCTACTTTCTCTTCATCACTACCTTTTTCTAAAAAGAAAAGAGAATTAATTGTTGTTTTATCTTTAATTTTCGCATCTTTTATAATGTCACTAATATGATACTTGGGCGGTTTTATCCTTGATTGTCCAATTGTATTAATCGTAAAAATAGGTACGTTATGATCGGCTAGTTTATGCATCAAACTCCTTCCAGTTTTTGAATGAACTAAACTTCTAATTCTCATTCCTTTCTTATCATTGATATCATCCTTATCATAATTATGAGATGATTGTGCTTCGACAGCTGTTTTATAGGTATGGGCACTAATTGTCATTGATTTTGGAAAACATACTGCATTATTTGGCAGATTAATTATAGTCATATCATCTGACAAAAAATAATATCCTTGTTTTACACATTTTATTACAGTTGTTGTTTTACCTGTATCTGGAGGTGCTGAAAGGAAAAATCCCTGTCCAGTTGGAGAGGACATACATGCAGAATGTAAAAGAACATATCCTTTAGAAAGAAAGAGAAATCTGAGAAGCGGTTCTATTAAATTCACATATGTAACATGTTTGGATTTTGAGATTAATTCATTAATCGATATCTCTATTTTGCTTCCGTTGAATTTTATTTGGAATTGAGCTCCTGAAGAACCAAAGTGTTCTGTATATTTGATAGTGTACTGTGATCTTTGCATGTCCAAGTTATCTGTAAGTAGTTTTCTAGTAGCTCTAAATTTAGACATCTCCGGATCTTTTGAAAAAGATCTTATAATTAGCATTATATCCGGATCTTCGAATTCTTTTGAAACAAAATATTCTAACTCTTGTAATTTTATCTCGCTTTTAACCTTAATTATATCATGAATGTTATAGTAATACAAATATACAAAATTACTATTTTTAAATCACATTTAAGTAATATTCTTTTATCTTATATAAGAAAGTTCAGTCAGTTTAGTTTTATACGTAGTCTATTATTAATACTAGTTTGGTATCGTATATTAATTAGAAGGTACATCTATCTGAATATGTTATATTAATATATTAAGCCTTGTAATAGTAGGTAAAGATAGTAAAAAAATATAAAAAATTTTATACTAAAAAAAATATTAAAAAATGTTATAAATTTAACTCACGATAATTTTATTACGCAGATGAAGGATATAAAAAGAAAGTGCAAGCAAATCACCAAGAAATCTTTAAAACCAAAAGTATGTATACTATTTCAATAATTATTCCAACTTATAATGAGTCAGAAAATATTATAGGGTTATTGGATAAAATTAAACAAAATTTACTTCAAAATGTTTTTACAGAAATTATAATAGTGGATGATAATTCTCCAGATGGTACAGGTAATATTGTACAAAATTACATTGATAATAGCATTAAAATTAAATCTGAAGATGGTACTGCAAATTTTAAGGAAAAACCATATTCAATTAAAATTATTAATAGAAAAATCAAAAATGGTTTAATTCCTGCTATATTAGAAGGAGTTAAATCATCTAAAGGTGATTATATACTAATTATGGATGCAGATTTTTCTCATCCACCTGAAATTATTCCAAAAATAATAAAGAAGTTACTAGATACTTCTAGTTCCATAGTTATAGCTTCTCGTTATACAAAGGACGGATCTATCATTGGCTGGCCTTTTAAAAGACGCCTTATAAGTAAAGGTGCAGCTATTATTGCAAAATTTGGTCTTAATGTAAATAATGTTACAGATCCAATGTCTGGATTTTTTGCTGTACCACGACCTATTCTAGAAAATATAAAAATTGATACAAAAGGTTATAAAATATTATTGGAAATACTTGTAAAATCAAAGGATATACCAATATTTGAGATACCATATACTTTTCTAGATAGAAAATCAGGTAAAAGCAAAATGGGCTTTAATGTTATTGTTGACTATGTAGGTTCAGTATGGCAGTTATATAGATATGGACGACATCAACAAAAGAAATAAATTTGTTGCAATTTTCACAAAATATACAAAGATGAATAATACTATTGAAAAAAACTTTCAATAAATCTTTGTAATATAATAATGAGGGATTTGTATTGATTCAAATAATTAAAAGTAGAGGTTTTATGGATAAAAAAATACTTTTAATATTTATACCTCTAATTTTAAGTTCTTTTACAAGTCTCTGGAATATAACAGGTTTTCCTAGTCTCCATGTTGACGAGGGACATTATATGAGAAAAGCTATGTCTACTCTTGAAGGAGAAGGTCTGCAACCACAAGATAGATATTTCGCTCCATATTTTGGACAAATATTATTGGCTGGACTTCTAGGTATGATTGGTTATCCTGATATATTACATCCATCTCCAGATGTCGAATCAGTAGAATCGCTTTATTTGATTCCACGAGTTATTATGGGGTTATTTGTTGTTTTGGATACCTTTCTAATATATAAAATAACAGAAAAACGATATGGGTTCAAGGTAGCACTTTTGGCATCTATCCTTTTTGCAGTTATACCATATGGGTGGTTATTAAGAAGAATATTTTTAGAATCTATACAACTTCCTCTGCTATTGACTTCTATATTATTAGCACTTTATATAAAAAGTAACATAATTCAAGAACAAAATAATAACCTAAATAATAAACTAGGAATAAAAAACATATCTTTAATTTTGCTTTCTGGTGCGTTTCTCGGACTTGCGATATTTACAAAAATTCCCATTTTTGTAATGATGCCCTTAGTAGGATATATTGTATTATCTAATAGTAGTAATAATAAATTAAAAAGCCTTGGACTCTGGCTTGTCCCTGTTATTTTAATACCTATGATGTGGCCAGCACATGCTTATTTTATTGGTGATTTTAATACTTGGGTAGAAGATGTATTACATCAAACCCAAAGAGAAAGTAAACCTCTGATAAATTCTTTGGCTACATTCTTTCAAAATGATCCAATAACATTCTCATTGGGGATGGTTGGAATTTTATATGCTGCAATTAGAAAAGACATTTTTATATTGCTATTTAGTGTACCGTTTCTTTTGTTCTTATACTGGATAGACTTTGTATCTTCATTTCATATAGTACCTTTATTTCCAGTATTTTCTATTGCTGCAGCAAGATTAATTGTAGATCTATCTAACTTTATATCAATATCTAAAATCAAAAATACTATTCCTTATGCTGTGGTATCTGTTATTGCTATTGTAGGATTAGTTTCTATTTTTTCATTAATTACAATTGATTCTAATTCTGTAATATTTAAAGCTCATGCTGTATTAATACAACACTTGCAACAAAGTAATAATACTGTAACAATGATGGGAAATCCTCTTTACATATGGATGCCTAGGCATGTCTTTGACATTTCTTACCAAGATAGAAGTTATTATTCTACAAGACCATTAGATACTCCAAACTTCATAGTAATAGATGATTCAGGTTATGAAAAGATAATTAAAGAAACAAGCAAAAGAGGTACATTTCATAAAAACTTATTTATGCAGACTCATCTAATAGAAAGTATTAAACCTGATAATCCTTTACCAAAACACAATATTAATATCTATCCATATACCAATTTAAAACAATCTCCTATATTGAAACAACTAGATATAAGAGCAAATTACTAAAATAGCAAAATAATAATATTTACCTACAAACAGTAAAATAATAATAAGAATAATTAATTGTTATTAAGTCTTTACTTATTAATTACTTTTCTTATAGTTTTTTATTAGTATAGATTCAAATATGATGTATTCCATGATTTAATGCATGTATTATAGTCATTACTTAACAAATATCAGTATTATGTTGATCATTGTTGTAATGTGTATTGGTTTAATATGTGTAGCCAATGTTGATAATGTAGATGCTCAATCAAATAAAAAATCAAAAAAAGAATCTTCTTTTCCAATACTACGAGACAGTAACTTGAAAACCGAATTAATTGTTGATAAATTGAAATTTCCTTCTGGAATGGAGTTTATAGGAAATGATGATCTTTTGGTTATAGAAAAAAATACAGGAATAGTAAAACGTGTGACTAATGGAAAAGTTGCTGCAGAACTTTTAAACCTAAATGTAGCAACAAAGAGTGAAAGAGGTTTATTGGGTATAGCTGTACAAGATATTTCTAAAACCAAACATGCAGATAAATATGGTCCTAATGATAAATTTGTTTATCTCTTTGTAACTGAAACTGAAAACCAAGATGATGGAAATATCCTTGGAAATCGTGTCTATAGATATGATTTTGTGAACGGTAATTTAATAAATCCTACTTTGTTACTTGATTTACCATATTTACCTGGACCGTCACATAATGGAGGAGTAATGAGAATTGGACCAGATAATAATTTATATATTGTTATGGGTGACCTAAATAGACTAAAAGATCCCTCTGGCGATACAATTGCTCAAAATTTAGAAGGGACATCTCTCCCTGACGGTAGAGGTGGAGTTCTACGTGTTACACCTGATGGCGAAACCGTTAATGATGGATTCACATTAGGAAATGAAGGGCTGTTAGACAAATATTATGGATATGGTATAAGAAATAGTTTTGGTATTGGTTTTGATAATGTTACAGGATATTTGTGGGATACTGAAAATGGATCTCATTATGGCGATGAACTAAATATTGTTAAACCGGGATTTAATAGTGGATGGAGGCAAGTATTAGGCTTATCTTCTATGTATGATGAATTTAATAATAAAGAATTTGATAGAAATCAATTAATCAATTTCAATGATAATGGCAAATATTACGATCCTGTATTAACATGGAATGACACTATAGCACCCACAACTGTTGCCTTTATTCATTCTTCCACGTTGGGAGAAGAATATAGAGATGATATGTTGGTAGGCGGAGTAAAAAATGGAACCATCCTGCATTTTGACCTTAATCAAACTAGAACCGGATTGCAATTAGAAGGAGAGTTGTCTGATAGGTTGGTAAATAAACCTTCAGAAGTGAATTCTGCACTTTTTGGAACTGGTTTTGATATAATCACTGATATCAAAATAGATCCTTCTGATGGCGATCTTTACGTCTTAGCGGCAAATTCAAAGAATGGTAAGATTTATAAAATTTCTAAAGAAAAAGATCAATAAATTTAGCTGAGTATAACGTATTTTCATAGAATGAAACATCTTCTATTTTAAAGTTTTAATATATATAAATATTTTATATATAAATTCTAGGGTATTAAACTAAAATTTATAGTGAAAATATCTCAACCAGTATACTTATCCAATGGTAATTTTAAACATTTTCATTAAATAATATTAATCATCTAAGTATATTGAATTTAATTTCAATATACTTTTCTATACTGTGGACAGTTACAATATGACAATGACGAACGAAAATCAAATTTATCTGATATTATCTGATATCAGGATTTTATTATATCCACAGAAAAATGAGAATTTTACAAGCTCGAAATGTATACTAAGAATCTAAAACTAGAACAAGAAGATATATAGTATATGAATTAACCAGTTTTCTAATTTGAAGTAATTATACTAATTTATGAAAATTTTGTAAAATTATCAAATCTATTTTACTTTTGTATCAAATGACTTTTTAAAATTATATTTAAATATCTTTAGTCATGAGTAGATATTATTAAAACATGAATAATAAATCACTCCATATGGGGGAAAGGATAATAATTTAATGTTTACACCTGAATCCACTAATAACGATTTTAGTAATTTGGAAATTAGAAATAATATTTTAAAAGAAGGTAGAGATTGTTTTACTCAGTGGTTATCTACTGAAGAGGGAAATAGTAAAAGAAACAACTATATTCAATTATCACTTGAATTATTTGAAAAAGCTAGTCGAATACTCATACATGATAATTTTCATAATATAGATATTGAGGTTAAATTTGATAATGGCATTCCAATCTGTATTTTATGTAATACTTATGACTGTGCCCATATTGGGTTTGCAATTTGTGCAGAACAAAATCTTTGATCCAATCGGGATTTTAATATCTTATTATTTTAGTAACTCAATCAAAGATATCGAGACTATATAGATATAACGTCCTCATTATTATCATAATGTCGATCCTCATGTAATCCATGAGATTTAATAAATTTTAATAAATCTGTATGATCATCAATATTATAATATTTTTTCATTTTTTCTAAAGTTTCATCATCATAAATTCTTGGTTTTGATTTTTTTTCCCCTTTCTCACCATTTTTCATAATATTTTTTCACATTTATAATACTTAAGTTTTTATAAATGATCTATTACAATAGATTATTCTTTGTTAGTTATATTTTTACAAACATTAATTTTTTAATTTAACAAAAAGGAGAACTTTTAAATTATGCTAAAATTGCTCATTGAGAATAATTTAATAATTAATTTAGTATATTTAAATTAAATATACCATATATTTTAATAAGTTAATTTTGTTTTTAAGATTTACACAAAATGATTTTAAGAAATGTTATTTCTTTAAGATTTGAATTTTAAATATTCCTTTGTGGATGAAGAAATTGCAAGAACATTGATTATAAAAACTATGTTAATAAATTATTAATGTTTTACCAATCAAAATATTTCTTATTGGTAATGTTAATTATTTACCTCCTTCTGTTTTTTCTTTTTTTTTCTGATTAAAAAGAAAATACCGATAGATACTAAGATTAAAATAGATAGAATTATTATCGTAATTAAAATTGGTGTTGTAGTTAATTCAAACTCCAATCTATATGATAATTGATCATTTTTCAAAGTAAATTCTGTTGTACTGTTGTTATTGTTATCTATACTTATTAGATCTTTTATCTCTTTGTTTGCCTTAATCAATACTTGATTTCCTGGATGAAATCCTCCTAAGATAAATTTTGTCTCAATTCCTAATTCAGGATATACTAAATCAATTCTCTTATACTCTTTATTTTTTACTAAGTCGTAGTTTATTTTTGTAATATTTACATAAGATGATTTTGGAATTACAAATATATCAGTAGTTTTTAATTTTGTAAAGTTATTATTTGAATTAAGTATTATTGTGTTATTTTGTTTATATGCTGTATTAGTGATATTATTTCCATCAATAATTCTATTATTTGTATCAGTTATTATGATATTGCTTTTTTTATCATTTAGCAAAAATCCCGTATAGTTAAAATTAGAATTTATTATTTTGTTATCTTTAGACTGTCTTATAAAAAAATCATCATTTTGGTTTTTTTCTATTATATTATTGTCTAATATATTATTAGACGTTCTATCAAGTTTTAATCCGTAATTAGGTCCTTCAACAATATTATTATTTATTAATTTATTTTTATTTGTTCCATAATCTGCAATATTTATTCCACTATTCATTGATTTTTTGATAATATTAGTTTGGATTATGTTATCAGTAGAATTACTATAAAGATTTATCCCATAGTTGTTGCTATTTGTTATATTATTAGAATCAATAAAGTTATACTTTGTATTTTTCAAAAAAATCCCATTACCATTTTTATCAAAGTTGTTCCTTGTTATGTCATTTTCTTGAGATTCAGAAATCATCATTCCCATTGTGTTATTTCGAAAATTGTTTTCTTCAACAAAATTTCTACTAGTATTTCTTTCTAATAGAATTCCAATACCAATATTATTTTCTAAAATGTTATTCTTTAGTTCTATATTATTACAGCCTTTTTTACATACTATGGCATGTAGGTTATTATCGTGAATTGTATTATTTGTTATCTTAATATTGTTTGTCTTTGAATCTAAATTAATGCCGTCAAATTGGCTTTTTGAAATTTTGTTATTCTTTATAGTGACATTAGAAACCTCATTTGCCAACTGTAATCCAAAATAATTACCAATTATTGTATTATTTTGAACTAAACTACCATCACCAGAAAAAAATGTTATTCCTGTTGTACCCGAATGACTTTTATAACCTAAATTTTCCAAAAAAGAATTTGAAATATTTGTTTTTCCTGCAGAATTCCAGAATGTCCATATGTAAGCTCTAGGGGTGTCATATGCACTAAAATCAGGAATATTATTTTTTGTTGAATTCCATGACGTTATATTTGTATTATCTATAATTAAATTTCCTCTTGAAATTATAGAATATGCAATATTATTGGAATAATCAGAATCTATTTTAAGTAAACGAGTATTCAGACCATTAATTTTTAGAGTTCCATTCTCAAGTATCAAAATATTGGACTTTAAAATCCATTCTTTTTCTCTTGAATTTTCAAGAATATTGCTATTATTAATAAAGTTATTAATGGTAGGAATATCTACTACCCCATTACAAATTACTATAGTTTTTGTAATGTTTTCATATCTTAAACATAGATTCTTTTCCTCATTTATGGTGGAATTATTTCCCTTTATTTTATTTTCTGTTTCAGGAATATTTGTTAGTTCACTTTTAGTTTCAGTTGCAAATGAAATATCTATAATATTATCGAAATTAATGGTTAAGAAAGATGGCAATAAGATGATGCCTAAAATTGTAATATTTCTAATACTAAACACTTGCGTTACTAAATTAAATTAACGTGCTATATAAACGACGATAAAATTATTGATGTAGCTATTATCTATATTTTTCTTATAACATGTTTCTAGAAAGAAAAAATTATAACATATTTATATCAAAATAACAAATCATAATAATTCATGAAATTAAATCTTCCTTCAAAAAATAATACTCTCAAATATCTCGTTATCGTCAATTTTACTCTTATAATTTCCATTATTGGATTTTATTCTTTACCTTTACACCAGATAAATGGAAGTAATGACACTGATGCAAACACTAAGAGTGGTCCACCATATAATGGTGTTGATATGCATGGATTTTATACAAGAACTTCTCAAGCTAGAGATACAAATTATGATCTTCCTACTAATTATTTTGAAGAAAGTTTTCGAATCCTCTCTGATAACGGATTAAATCATGTGCGCTTCTTATTTTTCTGGGAATCATTTATAAAAAATCCTGAAGAATTTATGAAAGAATTAAAGACTGTTGCAAATGCGGCCGACAAATATAATATTAACATTTTATACGATAATCACCAATTTCATACATCTTCTTATTTAAATCCACAACGAGGCACTGGTTTTCCGTTTTCCTTATTCGAAACTGATTTTGCATTTTTTTATGGAAGTGGTGGTGGTACAAAATATCCCACTGCTAAAGTATGGTGGTCAAATTGGTGGGATCGGAATGTTCGTGATAAAGATGGGACTGATGGATGGACATTACAAACAGAATTCTTTAAAAAAGTTTTAGAAGCTGTAGATAACCATACAAGCACAGTTGGCTATGAAATTCTAAGTGAACCACAAGTTCATGATAAAAGTCAATGGGAAAAAATAGGAAAGTATAATACATTTATGACAGATTTTCTAAGAAAATATACCGATAAAACTATTGCATATAGCATGAATATTCCTGTATCTTTGCAAAGTTCTATTGAATTAACTCCAATGAATTTAGCAAAAATGGCACCGCAAAATACAAGCAATGTGATATTTAAAATAAGTGTTTATGGAGTCCCACAAGAAAATCCCTATCAAGAATCACGATTAAGTACTTTTGTTCAAGCTTCTGAATTTGCAAGCGTTCCATTATATGTAGGAGAATGGAATAATGTTCAGAGAGATAGAATTGTCGATGAAGAGGGTGAAATTGTTACATTTATCAATGAAACATTTAGCAGCATTAATCAGACTGAAGCCAATATACTAGTAGATGCTTTTAAGAACCTTAACGTATGGGGATCTGCATTTTGGCAATGGAGAGTAGATCCTCATCAGGTACAAAACTTTAATTTAATCAATGTTACGGATGGAAAGATAGAAACTACTACTTATTTTGATATAGTAAAAAATGCATATCAAACAATTTATGGAAATAATAGCCAAGATCTCTCCATTAATACTAATAAGAATATTGATCTTAAAAAACAGGAAAGTCAAATAAATGTAATTGGAACAAAATAATGATAATATACTTTATAATCAAATACAATTTATATATTTCAATAACTTAAATTAAAAATTGATATTGTTTTATTAAACCATTATTTGTGGCCTTTTTGAAAGATACTTAGGCAAATTCAATGGCATAAAAGGTTTATCTTTTGTTTCTTTTTTTATATTTTCTATTAATTCCTTTATGTTGGAATCAATTTGTTTTCCTGTTTTACGATCCCGAATTACTAAAGTTGAAGATTCAGTTTCTTTATCTCCAATAACTAATATATATGGAATCCATTCAGTTTCTGCTTCTCTTATTCTTTTACCAAGAGACTCTTGTCTATCGTCTATATCTGTTCTTATTTGATTTTGGTACAGCATAGTTTCAATCTTTTCTGCAAACTGCAAATGTTCATTCATAATAGGTATAATTCTAACTTGTGTATGTGATAGCCATAGAGGGAATTGAGGTCTTTCTCCTTGTTGCTTTATTTTAGCAGCTTTTTCTAGTATTGCATAAATAATTCTTTCTATAGCTCCACTAGGTGAATTATGTAATATTATTGGGTTGTGTTTTTTTCCTTGTTCATCTACATATTCTATATTATACCTTTTTCCATTTTCTACATCGATCTGGTCTGTTGATAATGCTGCTGCTTTTCCAATATTGTCAACATAATTAAATTCCCATTTTAAAACAAAATAAAAAAATCTATCCTTCCACATTTCAACTAGAATTGGTTTTCCAAATCTTTTAGAAATTTTAGTAATAAACTCCTTATTTTCTTCATAAAATGTTTCTGTAAATCTTATTGCCATTTCTATATCTTGAATTTTTATATTAAATGCATTTAATACATCAATTGATAAATCAAAGCGTTTTAAACATTCATCTTTTGCTTGTTCTATATCCTTGCAGAATGCATGACAGTCAGGCATAGTGAATGCTCTTAATCTTCTTAGTCCTACTAATTCCCCACTTTTTTCTCTCCGAAAGCTATATCTCGTTAATTCATAAAGTTTCAATGGCAGACTTTTATATGTAATATGAAAATCTTTAGCCATTAAAAATTGACCAAAACATGCTGCAAATCGTAAAAATAATTGTTTATTGTCTGATGATATATTATATTGTCTAGCAGGAAAACGATTAAAATAGCTTTCCATAGACGGATGTTTTGTATCATACATTATAGGTGTTTCAACTTCGATTCCGCCGTATTCTAGAACCTTTAGTGTTACAAATTGTTCTATTAGTGATTTCATTAATCTTCCCTTAGGATAATATCTCATATTGCCAGCATCAGAAGCAGGTTCATAGTCTGCAATAGCCATTTTCTTCATAAGCTTTACATGAGGTGGTTGTTCATCAACAGCTCTTCTTTTTGAAGTTTCATATTCTAAAAATTTTTTCAACGTACTATTTCTTTCAATTTTAAAGCTTTCTATTGGAATTAGTTCTCCATTTGTGTCTAAAATCAACCATGATGATTGTTGTTTTTCTTCTGATTTTAATGCAGATGAAATTGGTTCTACATTATATTGATTTTGATTTAGATCATCTTCCTCTTTATTTTTTTCAAGAGAAAGTTGCTTATTTGAAATTATTTTAAAATTTTCGGCTAATGGGTGACCTTTTACTTTTATATTGAAACTCTTAGTCCATCCAAAAGGAGCTCTATTTACCTCATTTAGTATTTTTCTTGCATTTATTTCCAATTCTTTGATAATTTCAAAAGCATGTTTTGGAGATGATAAATCAGAACTTAAATGTGCATAAGGATAAATTAATAATCTATCACTTTTTATATTTTGTGCATAATTTTTAATTTCGTTCACTGCCTTTTCTATCGTTTTTTCGTTATCTCCTTTTTCTACTGAAACAAATACAACTATTAAATTTTCTAATCTTGTATTAGATTTGTCTATATCTTTTTCTGCATCATTAAGTTCCTTATCAATAGGCTCATATTCTATGAAATCTGTATGTAGTTGTAATAAGCGCATTTTTTTCTTACCTTAAACTGATTCTTTTATTTCCATCTTGCTCTTTCTGTTTCTCGATCTTCTTTTGTAGCTTTTTTCCATTCCTTATAATGATTTTTACATAAATAGATTCTTTTACTAGTTGATGAAATATCTAAGTCATTAGCCATTCTGCCTTTACTTTCACTCATAGATCTTTCTGCTTGTTCACTACATCCTTGTATGCTACAGTTGATACCTTTGTTTACTCTACCCATCTATAGTAAATTATATTTGAAATATAAAAGCTATACCAATATGTTGATTTTAGAATGAATTGTATGATTATTAACGTACTATGAAAATTATAATAAAAACTAACGATCCTATTATTTCACTAGTTAATATAAAATTCTTTATCTTTTTAAAGGTAGAGGTAACTGATTTCCTATTTTTAGATCTAATCCATTTCTGATCCCTGATTGTTACTAAGGCATATAGTTTTATTATTGCAATCATGAAATTGATTATTACATAAACTGGAAGAAGTATAACGTCTTTAGGATGTCTCTTTAAATGGGGTAAAATTTTAATTCCTCGACCAATCATCCATAAAAGTAAAATGGATACAGCTAAAATATAGTGGTTTAGATAAATTGCTATACCAAAGAATATTGGCCCAAAAAACAATGTGAAGATGGAGATAAATCTATCAATTATATGAAAAGCTAAAAATGGATGTTTCCAAGCCCATCCTTCCCACAAACTTATCAAATCTGAGTTATGACTATTCCTTGACCACCTTAATCGTTGACTCCAAAAAGTCTTAAAATCAGGAGAAGCATATGAATAAATCACTGCATTACTCTGATAGTATGTTTTCCAACCTTTGCTTTGGACAATTCTTGTTAAACATTTATCCTCTCCAGATTCTTTCTTTCTTCCTAATACGATTTCATTAAGAAAAATATCAAGATCTTCAGTTATAATGTCTTTTCTATATAATGAAGTTCTTCCGGAAAGACACGAAAGAGCTTGTCCCATTGCCGTTTGAGCCGGTAAATCATAATAATTTCTCATATCCCAAAAAATGTCTGTTATTTTTTGCCATATTGTCTTTCTCTCAATCGGATGTTGTCTTGTTGTAACCCCGCCTATTAGTGGATCGACGAAAGGGGTAAGTATTGTTTTCCTAATATTTTCTCCCCAAATTGTATCACTATCAACAAGAGCAACAATTTTATTTCTTGCTTCTTTTATCCCTTCAGCTAATGCAGGCCGTTTACCTGGTTTTGTAGCTATAATAAGTTTCATAAATGTATAGTCTTTTGCAAGAGATTGAAAAACTTCAATACATCGACTATCAGTTTGATCTATTACTCCAATTATTTCATCAGGTTCATTTTGAATCCATGATCTTATTGCTTGATCAAAAGTTTTTGGATCTTCATTATACACTGGTGTAATTATACTATATTTGTGAAGATGTGTATTATCAGAAGGAACTTTAGGTTTATATAAAAAAGAAGTAGACTTTTTAAATAACCATACACTCCATCTCCAAAAACCTATAGCGCCAAGAGGTAAATATATCCATATAAATTGATAGTAATTGATAACCAAGTAACCAAAAAATTCAGAAATTTTTAAAACTAGAGATTGAATTGGTTCTAATAGAGATATTTTACTAAAAAATTCTGGTAAAATAACAAAAATTATAGAAAAAATCAAAAGTACAGATAAAGTTGCAATTATAAAAACAAGCGTAATTTCCTCTGATGCTCTTCTATCCGTCAATTTGTACATCTAGTTATTTATATATTTAGCCCATCTATTTTATATATGAATCGGAAACTATTATTGCAAAATTCCATAAGACGAAAGATAAATTATATTTTTTAATAATTTTTTCTATAGAAAAATAATATTACTATTTTATAGAAGATAATTTATAAGAATTACTTCTAACATTATATGTGAAAAAGAGATAGTAGCACTTATATATTAATTTGCAACTTTTTTTATAAAAAGAGGTTTGTGGATAAATAATGGTAAAAATTTCAATAATAGGATCTGGAGTTGTTGGCTCTGCCACCGGAAAAGGATTTCATAAATTAGGTCATGATGTACTTTTCTATGATATTTCTAAGAATAGAATGGAAACATTAAAGAAGGAAGGATTCAAGGTTGCCTATAATGTCAAGGACGCATTACTGCAAACTGATATTGCCTTTGTTTGTGTTAATACTCCGACTGGTGCTAACGATGAACAAGATTTATCACAAGTTAAATCTGCTTTATTCTCAATAATTGAGGCATTAAATGAATCAAATAAATATAATTTAATCGTTTTTAGAAGTACTATGTTACCAGGTACTATGGATGAAATTGTAATTGATTATATGGATAAAGAATGTAAAAAAGTTAGAGGTAAAGATTATGATATTTGTTATAATCCAGAATTTCTACGACAAGAAAGTGCATATGAAGATTTTTTTATTCCTGATAGAGTGATTATAGGAGAAGATGTTGAAGGCAGTTCAAAATTATTACAGGATTTGTACAAGCCTCTTACAGAAAAAATTATTGTTACTAGTTTTAAAGCGTCCGAGATGATAAAATATACTGCTAATTGCTTCTTGTCATTAAAAATATCCTTCTTTAATGAAATTGGAATGCTATGTAAAGAGTTAGGTATAGATGATAGAGCTGTAAGTTTAGGTGTATCATTAGATAAACGTATAGGTAAATATGGAACCATTGCTGGTAGGCCATTCGAAGGTGCATGTTTACCAAAAGATACAAAAGCCTTGTCCACATTTATCAGAAAGAGAGGGTGGACACCTGATTTATTAAAAGTGACTCTAGATATAAATAAAAAAATAGAAGAATTGGTAACAAAAACAGCATTTACAAAATAATACCATAATCTAATTTTTCCTTTTTAACCTTGAATATATTATGGTCATGTATATTTACTGATTTTTCATACTTTTTCTATTTTTTCTCTTCTTCATGATAAAGTTTACAATAATATTCAAAAAATTTTTCCAATGAAATTAGTTTTCTATCATTTGAGGATATATATAATGATGCAAAAGCATTAGAAAAAAATAACCTTTGTTGTGGAGGCAGTGCAATAATATGTCCTATAATATCAGCGGCATCCCATGAATCTCCTGCTCCTGTTAAATTTTTTACAAGGATATTTTTTAAGGTTTCTGCAAAAAATACTTCATTCCCATTAGAACAAGCAGAACCATATCGCGTATGTAAATCTATAAATACCCTTAAATTTTTTGCTAACTCTTTAATTGCTAGTTTTATACTTTTTTGACTGTATTTTTTGTTTAAAATTAAATTTTGGAGATTTAATTCATAAAGTAAAGAATTACATTCATTTTCATTAATACTTAGTATATCTATCAGACTATTTTGACCTTTTAATAAAGTACAAAATTCTTTACTGCGTGTTTGAATATCGGCAGGATCAACAAAATGTAAGGCTTTAGATGAATTTTTAAATACATATTTTAAAAGTTCAGTACCTTTCAAATTGCTAGCCCAATTTACAAGAACTACAGCATCAGAATTATTTAGTATTTCTTTATTATCAGATGAAATTAATCTCTCTGGACCAAAATCTAAATTATCTCCTACATCACTAATCATTATATTAGAATCATTAGAATCAATGTAGTTGTGAATTTCTAGTGATGTTGTATATCCTGGTTTTCCATACGACAAATGCAATTTTACGTTGGGTAAATTTTGAAAAAAGTTTTTTAAAATCATCTGACTTGTATCATCAGTTATTGTGAATAAATTTACGTTAAATCCTAGCTTTCCAAGAAAATAAGCAATATTCACGGCATTTCCTCCTTCTAACTGTTTCGTAGGGATTCCTCTGATGCTTCCACCACCAAACTTTGTTTTTTCTTTTAAATATACAAAAAAGTTATCTATATTATTAATTTTGATTATCCTGTCAATAAAAAAGTCATGCAATACGGTAATTGATTTATTATTGTGTTGTACATCTTTTATTCTTTCAAAAATTGTAACTGGATCCAAATTCTTATGAGAAACACCTTTTTTGATTTACTTATGATGTATTGTTATTTATGAAAGTTATCTCCAAAAGAAGGAAATTACACCTAAACCCAAGATTGCTAATCCTCCGTAAACCAAGGATGTAATATTCATAGCACCTGCACTTCCTGCTATCCCTATTCCAGAAGCTATCATAATTATCTCAGCAACTCTTCGTCTCATTCTGCTATGAATATAAAAAAATGACGCATAATAAAGTATCGTATTTCTAAATTAATGATTATAGTCTAAGATAAAATTTAAAAAATTAAAAGAAAATGCTTAGAGGTGGATTAAACTACCTTGTTCACTTGTATGTGGTGATTGTCCAACAAAGCTTCTTCTAAAGTGACCTGAAGGTCTTTTTGATAAAAGTTCAATAAACCATGCCTCGTGTTCTATTTCTTCTTGCATTATTTTTTGAGCTATGTCGTAAGTTCTATGATCTTTTCCTGCAGTCATATCGCATACTTCACCCCATGATCGTATTGCACATTGTTCTGCCTCTAACAATACTTTTAAAATAGAATTAATATCTTGCCAATTATCAGGTAAAAAAGCATCAGGACATCCAGCTTGATCAGCAAATTGTCTAATATCTCTTGGTAAACTTCCACCCAGTTCATACAATCTTGGAGTCATTGCTTCAAAGTGATTTCTATCTTCAATTCTAGCATCCTCTACTATTTCCTTAATTCCTTCACCTTCTAAACCTGTACAATGCATTCTTAAGATTGTATAATAATAATATGTTGTAAATTCTGCACCTACACCTTTTGTAATTAATTCTCTTAATCTTTCTACATTTACACCATTCTTTTCCAAAACTTCCAATGCCACAATTTTTGGAACAGAGCTATTTTGATTATTTGACATATTATTCGATTTGAATTGTGATATTTAAAGGTTTTAATATTATCGGTTGTTCAAAGAATCCAGTAAAATAAAAATCATCTTAATAGTATATATATATAATAGGTTTTGGATATTATATATGGCAACTGAACAAATTGTAGATCCATTTATGATTATGATTGCTATTTCAGGATTTTTCTCTGCAACTGTGTTAGTATCTTCACTTTTAACAATTAGAAGAAAAAAAATTCAAAAAAATAAAACCGAAATTAATATTTAACATTTAATTGTAGTTTAATATGACCATTACGATATGTATATCTCATAAAGAAGATGTAGATGGTTTATCTTCTGCTATATTAATAAATTCTGTTTTTAAAAAAGTGTCTGTCGTTTTAGTAGATTATGCAAACCTTGTAAATAAACTTGAAAAAATGATTAAGAATCTATTGCCTGTAACAAAAGGATATAATAGAATATTTATTTGTGATCTTGGATTAAACAAAAAAAATCAACATAGATTTATTTCAAACTTAGGTAAAATGATTGCTTTAGGTTATAAAGTAACCTATATTGATCATCATGATCTTGAAGAAGAAGCAATGAAGGAAATAAAAAAAATAGGAGTAACTTTAATTCACTCAACTGAAGAATGTACAAGTGTTCAAGTTTATAAAAGATTTAAAAAAAAACTTTCTCCTAATGCTTCATTTTTCGCAGCAGCTGGTGCCTTAACTGATTATCTCGATAATAAACCTATAGCCTCATCTCTCATATCTCGTTACGATAGACAATTTTTGATGCTGGAATCAACAGCAATGTCTTACATGATTTCTTCTAACCAAAACAATGATGACTATCTTTACAATATTGTTAATGTTTTATCTTCTATGAAATTTCCGCATGAAATTGAAGGTGGATTTATAGAAGCTGAAAAATATGCAAAAAAAATATCTAGTGCTATTAATTCACTCTCAAAAGAAATTAAAACTAAAAATAATCTCGCTTTAGTACAGAATAATCTAGACTTGGCATCAAGTACAGTAGTTAATTTTGTTCTAGGATCTTCTGAAAAAAAAATTGCAATGGTTTACAAATATAAAGAAGAAAAGGGATTTTATATCATTTCTATTAGAGGATCTAAAGATTGTAATGTTCATTTAGGAAGAACTGTGAATGATATTGCATCAGATCTAGGAGGAAGTGGAGGAGGTCATGATAAAGCATGTGGAGCCGTCATTCCTAAAGATTCATTCAATACCTTTGTTGAATTATTAGATAAAAAACTCTCCAATTAGAAATAAACTGTATTTGAGTAGTTTTAATTTGAGTAATTTTCTTTGAAATATTTGAAAATATAGACAAAAGGATACTAAGAATTCTTATTATTTCTAATTACAAAATTTAATACCAATCTTTTGTAATTTTTTCTTCATTTATGTCATGTTATTATTATTATTATGATAAATAACAATAACAATATTTGATTATTATAAATTATTATTCAAATAATATGATTAATTACCATCATAAATTGTTTTTTTCAATTTATATATCAAATAATTAGAATTATAATAAAATAAAAAAGAATATGTGATGTTACAATATTATATGCTTATAATTTCATCTACTTTAGAAATTACAATAATTCCTCCAGCTCCACCTGCTTTGTCAATTTTTGCAGAATCTTTTATTACAGACACTACTTCGTCTAATTTATCTTCACTAACTATTGTCTCCACTGTTCTTCTATTGGAATAAGCCATTGTAGAGATATCTCCACGTCTGCCGTATCTTATTTGATATTTTTCTCCTTTTCCTATTCCTCTTGAATCATAAAATGTTGCAGGTACTCCGAGTTTATTTAATGCTTGTAAAACTTCATTTTCTTTTTCTTCTCTTATAAAGGCCTCGATTCTTATTAATTGGGAATTAGTTTTTTTTCCATTTGCATTTTTCTCTGACAACCTAGTATCAGATATTAATGAAAAGACCTTTTTTTTAAAGTTATGTTTTATTAAAACTAATATATTTTTACTTTATTAAGATAAAAGAGAAAATTTATAATAATTTTAATTTTTAATATAAAAAGTAAAAAATTTTTTGTAAAGAGTATAGATTCTTATTTATTCAAATGATAAAAATATAATATGACTACTTTAAATTAGAAATATTATAATATTGTAACTATACTTTATTTTTATGAACGTATATTATGATACCTATTCTCAATCTCTCTCGTCTGAAATTCCTCAAAGTAAAAATTCTTTTCTAAAGACAATGCTAAATTTAGAAAAATTTGAAATTGGGCAAAGTTACGTTACTTGTAAGATACAAAATAAAGAAAATAATACAGTCATGGTAAATATTCAAGGTGGTAGTCCTGGAATAGATATATCTACTTCACTTTTTAATTTGACCGATATTCCCAAAACTGCATATTTACGCACGACGATTGATAATAAGATTTTAATTAGAAAATTACCGGTTCTGGGAATAAAGGATTGGTTACTTATTTATGAAAATACTCTTTTCATGTTAGCTGTAAAGGATAAGTATAATGAATTGGAAGTTTTATGTATTTTTTAATTTGGTTAATAGGTATTCAATATTCTAAAAATAATCTATCAATATCTCTTTCTAAACTTGAATAGATAAGATTTTAAGTAGTATTATTATCCAAATTCTTAAGATGGGCTTAGCGCAGCTTGCTAAGGTTACTTTAATTCTTCCTAGAACTGAATCATCATTAGTTGCCAGTAAATTGGCACAGTTTGAATGGTTTCATCCACTCAGTTCTAATTCTGAATATTCTGATCCTCATTTAGATAAACTACATTTACGTTCACAAAAACTATTTCAAAGTATTGATGAAGTAGTACGTGAATTAGGAATTAAAACAGAAATAGGAATTATGGATGCTCTCATTAAAGGTACACCAAAGAATAAAAAAGAATTACAAATCTTAGAAATTGAACAGTTAATAACTAAACTAGAAGAGGAATCAAAAACTCTGATAACTGAAACTTCAAAAATTATTGATGAACGTGATTCTATAAATAGACAACTTGATGAATATAGAACATTAAAAGATACTCTAAGTGTAGTTTCAAACTTGAAAATTGATTTATCCAAACTTAACACTAGTAAACTAATATATCAAAATATGCTTATTACTAAAAATAAAGATTTACCTGAGATTCAACGTTCTATTTCAAATGCCTCTCTTTTTACATTGAAATTAAATGATACTAACTCTGCATTATTTGTCTTTGGTAATAATGATGATGCTGACAAAATAGGAAAAGCCATACGTAGTTTTGACATCTCACAAATTACAATACCTAATACATTTTCTCAAAATCCAAATGAAGCATTTAAACATTTGACTACACGCATAAAGGAATTAACTACAAAGAAAAAAGAAATTGATTCTGCTATATTGAAGCTAAGCAAACAAAATATTTCAAAAATTCTTTATTTGAGAGAATCCTCACAATTTGTTCGTGATATTTTAGAAACTTTTAGAAAACCTGCAGGGTTAAAGAATTTTGCAATTATTCAAGGATATATTCCAACTGTTATGGGTGATATCTTTAAGAAACTACATGAAAGATGGATAACCATATTGGAGCATAAAAATCATGATGGTTTTCCTCAAATAGAAGAAGAAGAAGAAGAGGCTCATGATTATGATGCTCACCAATCAAAAGAAAATCAAGAACCAACTTTATTTGCCAATGGTCCTTATTTTAGATCTTTTGAACCAATCACACTTACCCAAGGTCAGCCTAAATCCAATGAAGTGGATCCAACTTCAATGATTGCATTCATATTTCCTATATTTTACGGATTGATGTTTGGTGATGCAGGACAAGGTGCATTATTAGCTATGCTTGGAACTGCATTTAGAATTCGTGGAACGGGAAATTTAAAAAAATGGGGTACTTTGATACTAGCTTCAGGAATAGCTGCCGTAATTGTAGGCTTGATAGTGGGAGAGGCTTTTGGATTTCATATTCTTGAACTTCCAGGTGGTGAATTTTTAAGATCATTAGGATTTATAGGAGTATTAAATGCAGCAGACTTTTCAGAAGAGACAGTACTTACTATTCTTACTTTTTCAATCAATATAGGTATTATACATTTAGTTAGTGCTTTTGCATTTGCAATATATAAAGGAATAAAACAAGGCAAGACATATGAAGTACTTACTAATCGTCTCCCAGTTTTAATAATGTATTTTGCAATTATTTCTCTTATGTTATCTGCAGTAGGTGCTAACTACAAAGTTCTTGAAATGTATACTAATCAAAACCCCGCTCCCTTCTTTTCCAATATTGCAGGTGAATGGGTTACTGTTGAAATAGTTACAAAGATTTCATTCTTGATACTTATGATAACTATGATATTACAAATAATTGCACTTCCGTTGGGAGTTAAACTTGGCAAATTGAAAGTTCATGGAAATGTAAATGAAGAATTATTTATGACAGTCATTGAAGTTATGTTAATTAGATTAGTAGAATTATTTGCTAATACAATTAGTTATACTAGAATTGGAATTATGCTACTTGTACATGTTGCTTTAATGGGAACAGCCAATAATGGAGTTGAATTCTTTCTTTCTACAGGTAACTTTGCAGTTGGAATTGTAGTGGCAATATTAGGCAATATTGGTGTGATGATGATAGAAGGATTATTAGTCTATATTCAGGCTCTTAGGCTTCATTTATACGAATGGTTTACAAAATTTTATGACGGTTCCGGAGTTCCATTTAAAAAATTAGTACCAGAGATGTTATATACCAGTATATTATGGGAAAAGAAATTGACAAAATAAAAACTTTCTTAAATTTAATATGACCTAGGATATCTGCTCAATATCCTAGGTCATGGGTAAATTGTTCCCCTTCGGTTTGGTCGATGTATCATTTTATATACATTACGAATATTTAAATTTGATGGATATAGCAAATCCCTTCAAATTGTATTCTATTATCTAAATAATTTATAAATAACATAAAGAATATAAAATACATACATGAGTGATTTTAACAATAAAAACTTTATACTAAACCAAGCCCTATGGCTAGGAATATCTCTTGCTATTAGTATTGCTATCTCCCTTATTGTACCATTTCCATACTCATTACCCATTATAATTGGAGTTTTCCTTCTTCTAAGCTTTTACATAAGACAGAGACAGTTTAAAAAATTAGGTTTATCAAGTGCCACCATGTTTGGGAACAGTTCTGTAAACTATTACTGTATGAATTGCGGAGCTAAACATAACCAAGTATCTTGTCCTCGTTGTGGCTCAAAAATGAAAAGAGTCGGTGCTTAATTTTTTTATTCTATACAGTGAGCTACAATATAAATATAGATATTGTTATTATTCAAAACCTTCTGAAAGTTCTATCAATTTATCCTTCCATGATTCTGACTTTATTAATCCACTTGCCAGGAGAATTCCTTCCGATCCCAAATTTATTGCACTCTGAATATCAGTCTTATCGACAATTCCTGCTCCACAAATTACTTTTACATTTTTAGAATATATTCTTGCTTCTTTAATAGATTCAGTAATTATTGAAGGATTGACTTTGCTAACTGCTTTACCAGTGCCTATTAGATCAGGGGGTTCAATAGCAATCATGTCTGGATTAAATCTCGATAAGTCACCAACTTCTCTTGAACTTGATGCACAAACTATTGAAAACATATTTAATTGTCTCAAACGTTTTATAATGTTTTGAATACTCGCATGTTCAATTTTATGTTCGCTATGGTTTATTAAAGAACCAGAAGCTCCATAAGATTTTGCTAATTCCGGAATAATGAAGCCTGTAGTAGGTCCTATTTTTTCGTTATCTATATGTTGGCAAATGAGAGGAAGTTTAATAAATTGTGATAAATAAAGTAAAGAATTTTGGGGAGGTGCTATCATTATTTCTATTTTGTATTTCTGTGAGATGTCTTGTGCAATTTCTGCTAGTTTGAAGATTCTTTTTCCAGCAATCTCTAGGTAATTCTTACAATTAATTATAATAGGCCCTTTCAAATAATTATTCCTTCTGTAGATTGAAAAGATTATTTTTTCTTATTTTCTTTTAAAGGTTTTTCTGTTTCGTTATTGCTACTATTTGATGTAAATTTTTGATTCAATTTATTCATTCTTGCTTCATATCCTTTGTTATATTCTAGTTCATCAGGTACTAAAGTTGCTGGATGGACGAATCCTTGATTTCTCATGATCATTGCTCTTTCAGCAGCCCACATCCTTTGCAAGTCCCAATCGACTGATTCAAATCCATCAAGAGGACCAGTTAACCTTCCATCGTGCATACTAAATACTAAGCATGCTATAATAGGTATTGAATAATTTATGCTAGCAGGTGAATTTAGCTTTACTGGCATCAATGGCATATGATGACTTCCTCTTGTATTGCCTGCTACATAGTGTGGATTATTAAAAGCACTTCCAACTTCTTCAGTTGCTGGAAAATCCTTTTGTGTTCTAACTATTGCGATTGGATCATCCTTGCCAACATATGTTCCAGCTATATTATGTAACCTATCAGTAGATGCTGAAAGAATTTGATCTCCTTCTGATGAATAAACTGAATGTACAACATACCTTCCTGGATACATTAAGGCAGCTTCTAACTCTGGTTTATTTTCCCACATTTTTAAATCTGCAATATTACCACTCATGACATCCATGATCTTAAAAGTTACTCCAGCTGCCAATTTTTCATTTATTAAGAGGCCTGTACTACTCCTGGCATCTACAAACATTCTCCAAAATGGATAATTAAATGCTCCAGGCTCTGTCTTATCAGCAACAAAAATACAGAATACTTCACTTGGCCTTTCTTCCATTTCTATTTCTGCAACACCAGGACCCATTCCTCTAACGTTTCCAGAAAAAGAATCTTTTAACAAATCTTGTCCAGCTCCATACAAACCTTGTTTTTTAGCTGTTTTTGTTCCCTCGCTAAAGGCATCCCATGCTAATTTATGAATTTTTTCATTATCTTTCCCAAACTTATGAGTCATGATAATGTGAATATCGTCTCCACTATATCCAATATAATGGTCTATGATGAGTTCCTTACCTTTTTTCTCAATAAAATTTTTAACAACATCAAGTAATTCATCGCTAGGTCTGGTATGTCCGCCAATTGCTCCAATATCTGCTTTTATTGCTGAAACTGTTATACGCATAGTCTGATTGCATTAAATATTGTTTATATCTTTTCTGTTATTCAATTAAATTAAATCGTATCATACATATTTCTATTTATTTGAATTTAAAACAGTATTTTTTTATAAAATTAAATATAAGAAAATTGAGGAAAATGTATCATTCATAATTTGAATTTAACTTTAAAAAACATAAAATATACTCTTGTAATTTGTGAAAAACCAAATGTTGCTAATAGAATTGCTATTGCTTTAGGAACAGAGGAGATTAAAAAAACAAAAATTCATGATAACGTTGTTTTTGATGTATTCACTAAAGATAACTCACGATATGTAATTCTATCTTCTAAAGGACACCTGTATGGTTTACATAATACTAAGAAGCGAGGAAAGATTTTTCCTATATTTGATTTATATTGGTCACCAATATCTAGACTATCCAATAAAAATTCAAAAAACCTTATAGATTTAATAAGTCAATTTGCTAAGAATGCCGATAATTATATTCATGCATGTGATTATGACCAAGAAGGCGAATTAATTGGATATAATATCTTAGAATTGATATGTAAAAAATCTTATGGTGATTCTCAAAGAGCAAAATTATCTACTTTGACTTCGGATGATATATCTAAATCTTTTAATCAATTAGAAAAAACGAATAAAAATATGGCTTATGCTGGTATGTTTAGGCATTTATTAGATTATATTTATGGAATAAATTTTTCTATGGCTATATCTCGTGCTATAAAAATAAAAAATAGGTCTTCTTATTTAACTGTTGGAAGAGTACAAACTCCTACTCTAAAATTTATAGTAGATAGAGATCTGCAAATAAATTATTTTATACCAATTCCCTTTTGGAGCATAAAAGGTCATTTTAAAAAAGATGATAAAGTTTTAATTTTTTCCTTCGAAAAGAAACGAATAGACACACTTAAAGAAGCAAATCATATTATAAATGAATGCGATGGTAGAATTGGTATTATAAATAGTATAAATACCTATACCGAATATCTAAAACCATTATATCCATTTAATATAGGAGATCTTCAAAAAGAATCATTTAGATTATTCAAATATTCTCCAAGCTATACTCTTTCAATTGCTGAGAGCCTTTATCTAAAAGCTTTAATTTCTTATCCAAGAACTAGTAGTCAGATACTTCCATCTTCAATTAATTATAGGCAAATATTAAATAGTTTGGCCAAAATTTCAGAATCATATAAAAGATATGCTACCCTTTTATTAGATCAAAATAGTCTTTATCCAAATAATGGTATTAAAAATGATCCTGCTCATCCAGCTATTTATCCAACTGGATTAAAGCCTATGAATATAAATTCTGCAGAATCAAAAGTCTATGATCTCATAGTTAAAAGATTTTTTGCAACATTTGGTGAATCTGCAGTTTTTAATAAAATTAATATAAATATTTTAGTTGATAATACGTTTTCATTTTATCTAGAAGGAAAAAACATAATTTCAAATGGATGGCTTGACTTTTACACTCCATTTTATTATTATAATAAAAATTTTATTGACTATTCAAATATTAAAAAAGGTGATAAATTAATTAATATCGATATTATTAAGGAATCAAAATTTACAGAATCTCCAAGTTATTTCAATTATTCGTCTTTATTATCTAAAATGGAACAAGAAGAAATAGGTACAAAATCTACAAGGGGTAATATTATAGAAATATTAATAAAGAGAAATTATGTGTCTATAAATACTAAAGATAATGTTATGAGATCATCTGATCTAGGAATCTATCTAATAGATTTTATGGAAAAAAACCTTCCAAAGATAATTTCTACTGAGTTAACTAGAACTTTAGAACGATATTTAGCAGATATTGAAATGGGAATTACAGATAGGATAAGTATATTAAATGATATAATTTATGATTTAATCGAATCTATGTATAACATTCAAAAATTAAATCATATTACAAATATTGAACATCAACCAGTAAAAAAGAAGGATCTGTTATTGATAGATTCTTGTCCTGTATGTAAAAAAGGGAAATTTCAAATTATAAGATCTAAAAAAACTAAAAAAAGATTTATTTCATGCTCTAATTATTTCTCGAATGGATGTACTGCTACTGCCCCAATTCCACAGCAAGGTTTAATAAAAAACACAAATAAAACTTGCACAGAATGTAATTGGCCAGTAATAAATGTATTTTATCCCTCTAAAAGATATGGTAAAAATTTCTGTATAAATGTTAATTGTCCAGCAAAAACTACTTTAAAACACTAAGATCATAAATATCGTTACGTCGATTTTTTAATAAAGGTAAGGTCTTCCTAACCTTATCTATTCTCTCTCTTTGAATATCTACAATTTCAATTCCTATTTTATCTCCTAAATCAGTAAGAATAGATCCTAAGGGGTCTATTATCATACTTCTTCCACAAAATATATTTCCAACCTGATTTGGTGCTATTACATAAACACCATTTTCAATTGCTCTTGCTTTAAGCATGGTAATCCAATGTTCTTCCTTCATTATACCATGTACCCATGCTGATGGTATTACTATTATAACTGAACCGTTGACTGTAAGTATTCTAGATAATTCTGGAAATCTTATATCATAGCAAATCATTAAACCTATTTTACCTATTGTAGTTACAATTGGGTTTGGAATTTTATCTCCTCTGCTAAATTTAGAAGATTCTTTAAAACCAAAGGCGTCATACAAATGTAATTTTCTATAAACTGAAACAATTTTTCCATTTTTGTCAATACTAAAAGCTGTATCAAAAACTTTTTTATCTGTTTTCAGACTATTTTTTTCAAAAAATGTACCAACTATTCCTATATTGTATTTCGTTGAATATTGACATAACCTCTTAATAAATTTACTATTAGGTAATGTTTCTGCAATAGCATAAAGTTCATCTGCTGTTTGTGTGTTAGACGAAAATGCCATTTGAAATTCCGGGAAAAAAATATAATCCGCTTGTCTATGAGCTGCTTCTTTGATGTATTTTATTGAATTTGTTAGATTATCTTGTTTGTTAATTGAAGATTTCATTTGAACAATGGCAGCCCGAAATCTTTTAATTTTCATGTATGTGTTCTTTCTAAAGGAACATTATTATATTTTCCTTTTATTTAATAATAATTTTTAAATTGATTAGCTGTTAAAAGTTGTAAATATATTATTACTATATTAAGATACATACCCTTTTAATATTCTATTCTAATCTTATGAAAATTTTCAATTGTGCCATCTTTTAAAATTATAATTCCTTCTTTCTTTAAAAGATTCTTTTTCATTTTTAATCCAAATGCATATCCTCCTATTTTCCATTTCATAATACTACTTTATATCAGGGAACAATAAGTGGATTAGGATTATTATGTAAGATTTTACCAATAGATCTAGCAAGTTTTTTATTTCCTAAATGTTTTGCAATATCTCCATAGGTCCATAGGTCCATAGGTTGTTACTTTTCCATTGGGTATTCTAATTAGCATTTGTAAACGTCAGTTGGGTCTATAGTAATTGATATGGGAATTTTATATTTTTCATCCATCTGAATTTTTTTGGAAATTAATATTTATAACTTTTTTCGATTCGATTATTACTATTGTTTATTATTAATTAATCTCATTATTTAAAAGAATGGCATCTAATTCTGTATTCTATTTTCATAACTATTTTACTGATACCTCTGTGTGATGTTATTCCCATTTTTATAAGTATAAAACAAATACACAAAAACTATGATTAAGAATCAAGGATATGCTAAATTGGTCCTAACTAGAATAGCATTATAACTTAATAATATATATAAGAATTTTTGTATAATAAACTTTGTAAATTGTATCCTTGTATAAAAGACATATTAAAAACTACTTTAGGAATTTTTTTAAAAAAATTTATTAATTTAAATAATTAATACACTAGATATAACAAATATTATTTTCACAAATGAAAAGCGAATAATGGTTTATATGTATAAAATTAAATTTTCAATTAAATATGTAAATGATAAATACAAAACAAGTATTCTATACTATTAGTTTAGGAATTTTAATGATATCTTTATTATTTTCTTCATCCTACATATTAGGGCCCAAGAAGAAAATGAAGAAGCAGAAAGCGATCCCTTAACCATTTTATCCAATATCAGAAATTTGCTAGATAAGTCAATAATAGAATTAAATAGAGGAAAATTATACTAGTGCATCTGAATTAGTAAATATTGCCTATATCGACAATTATGAATATATTGAATATTATCTAAAGATCTTGATCAAGATCTAATGGAAGAAACAGAAGTAAATATAAGGGAAGACCTTGCAAGTGCTATTGAAGATAAAAAGCCATTAGATGAAATTACTAAATTACATAATAATAAGATCTAATTTAGGCATGGCATAAAAATTTATTTAAACGGTAATACTAAAATATTGCAATTGAATTAACAAAATTTTCTCTGTGGTATTAAATATGGTATATAAACTAGAATGCACTTTACTTTTTATTCTATCCTAATAGTTTTGATTATCCTTATTTTGTAAAAACAATTCTATTGCTTAAAATTGTTGTAATATTTAAATATAGCCAAATAGTTAGGATAACCTAATATCTGCTACATTATCCGAGGAAAAGTTCAAAATGACAAATAAAATAAATTCAAAAATAAATAAAATCAAATTATATTATATATTTTCTTTCATAGTATTTTTTTTAATTCCACTTACATTATTGAATAACGGATATTCACAAAGTGATTCTGTAAATGAGGATCTAGTTTCTCAAATAGATATCAAAAAAAAATTTATCGTATATATTAATCTTGAAAGAATAAATTCTCAATTAGATCTTTGTGAAAAAAATATTGAATCCAACAATCTGGATAAAGCATTTTCCCATGCTTATATTCCTCATACAATTATTTTTCCAAATATAAAATCTGATTTGCAAGCCGTTACTCCTGAATTATCTTCTAAATTAGAGAAACTTTTAACTGATTTACCTATTCTTTTAAAGGATGTTAAAACTAAGTCTATGGAGGAAATTAAACAAACAATCGATGAAATAAGAAATACAAATTATTTAATAAATAGTAAAATAGTAGGAAATAATACTCTCAGTGACAAAAATTTTCTAATTCAAAGCTCAATCCAGTTATTACAAGATGCTTCGAATTTTATAAATATTTCTCATTCAAGTGATAATAAAGAACTAAAAAATCTCGAATATGATAATATAATAGGAGTATCAGAAAGATCAAAATATCAAATCAGTCAAATTCCATCTAGTGAATTTGAAGGTAGCGAAAAAAACCAAATAATTTCAATGTATTCTAACGTAGAACAAAATTGGAATCAATACAATTTTAATGATTTATCTTCATCTGTTACCTCTATTCAAAGCTATTTGAGAGAATTATTAAAAGTAAATAATTTACCAAATCTTCCAGATGAATATCAAAATTACTTTTCAACTATTCATACATTATTAAATAATGTGGTTGTGGAAATAAGAGAAAACAATGATTACAGACAAGCTGATAAGCATGCAATGTCCGCATATTTGGATAATTATGAATATCTTGAAGCTCCTATTGAAAAAAATGATCCAAATCTGATGGTTGATATAGAAATTGACATGAGAGAAGAGCTCCGTAACCTTATTAAAAATAATGAAAAATTAGAAGTTATTGAACCATTTATTACTCAAATAAAAACTAAACTAGATAATGCTAAATTAATTTTAGAAAATGATCCATCACTAGTAAATAGTAATAACAATAGTAATTCAACAGAAGAATTAATTTCTCCAGGAAATAACCTTGCTAATATTGAAGAACTGAGTAAAGGTTTTGGATCCTTTCAAGGAGATCTTAAAGAGATGGGTGAATCTACTGATCCTCAAAAGCAAGATGTTAGAAATGATATAGATCAAATTAGACTAAATCTCCAAAAGATATTGGATTTATACAAAGAAAACAAAAATGATGAAGCATTAGTAGTAGCACGTTCTGCTTATCTGGATAGCTATGAGAATATAGAACTACCACTTAGACCAATCGATCCGGATTTTACATTAGATATGGAAATTAAATTTGCTGAACTACGGAATATGTTAGGACAACAATCAAGTTATGAAAATATTCTAAAAAAAATTGGTGAACTACAAAATGGACTGGATGAATCTGAAAGGCTAGTTTCAGGAATTGGGTCAATAGCACCAAGTATTGCCTTTTCATCGTCATTTTCTATTATATTTAGAGAAGGATTAGAGTCTGCATTAATTATAGGAGCAATAATTACATATTTGGAAGCTTCAAGGAATGAGCGATTCAAAAAACATGTATACTATGGTATAATTCTGGCTGCTGGTGCAACAGCTATTACATGGTTCATTGCACAATTCTTCATAGAACTTTCTGGTGCAAGCAGAGAACTTATCGAAGCTATAGCAGGAATAGCTGCAGTTGCTGTATTATTCTGGGTTAGTTTTTGGGTCCTTAACAAAATAGAGACAAAAAAATGGATAGAATTTGTTAAATCAAAGGTTTGGAAAGCAGCTACAACTGGTAGTGTGATGGTATTTGTCTTGCTATCATTTTTTACCGTATATAGAGAAGGCTTCGAGACTGTTTTGTTTTACCAAGCAATGCTATCTTATGCTAAATATATGGAACTTTTCGTTATTCTTGGAATGGTTCTGGGTCTTGCGGTAATAATAGGACTAGCAGTTTTAGTTAGAAAATTGGGAAAGAAATTACCATTAAGAGTACTATTTGGACTTACCATGGGGATAGGTGCTTATATGTCAATAACCTTCTTAGGAAATGCTATTCGTGAGTTCCAAGAGGTTGGCTATATATCAACAACTCATTTATTTGGAATAATTCCACGTTTAGATGTAAATCTGGCAACTATGACTGGTATTCATCCTACTGTTGAAACGGTTCTAGCTCAAATAATTCTGCTATCTGTATATCTTCTAGGTTCTGCATATATTCTTATTATTCAGCCGCGAAAAAAGAAACTTATTGAATCTTCTCGAAAGTCTATGTCTGAATTTAAAAAATAATTCTTATTTATTTATTAGGTGTCCTAACATTTATAAGTTAGTCCTACCTAATTAGGTTAGCCTAATATGTATAGCTTAACTGATAAGAATAGTTGGAATATTGATAAAAGTAGTATTATTTCATTTTTAAATAGTATCCTTGAAAATGATACATATAAAATTATTTTATCAGTTATAGAACATTCTAAAACAGTTTATCAAATACATGAAGAAATATCTCTCCCGTTAAGCTCAATTTATAAAAGAATAAAGAAATTAGAAGATCTAGGAGTAATATCAATAGATAAAATTACTATTAATGCTAAAGGACGTAAATTAATTTTTTATAAAAGTAAAATAAAAAACTTAACTTTTAATTTGAATGAAAAAGATGTGAACCTTTTTATAACCTAGAAGTAAATTTTTTTACATTTTATAAAGTTCTTGTAGTTATTTACATCATTAAAATCACTTAATTTATTAACTTTATATTTTTATATTTTTGGCAAAATCCTATATATAATAACAGTACAAATAAGGAATATCTATCAATTGGAAACAGATTAATATGAAATTATTTTATTTCTTCAAGATTATCACGCGTTTTCAGACTCATAATTCCCCAGGAAATCATAAAAAATCATTTAGTCTATATTATTACGATCTTGTTCGTTCATTATTTGCCACACTTGCTCTTACAGGGATATTATCAACAGGGTGGTTCGGAATCCCTTTAGCTCCACGTTATTTTACTGATACCCCAATAGATAATTTAGATATAATATTTACAATTCTTAGTGCTTTGGGGAGTATTTGGGGTGTAATGGCATATAGAGAATTCGCAAGAACCAGAGATAATGTTTTGTTAGCTAGAGATCTTTGTAAAAAAATAGATCCCAATATTGGAGATCATAACTATTCTACTTTTAATCATAAAACGAAAAAATATGAACTAGGTTATGTTCCATTAGGACCAACTGATTTTTGGGATAGAGAAACTGTAGTTCCTGTTTGGCTAGATAAAGGAAAATATTGGCATATTTTGCTTAGATTGCAAATTAAAGACAAAGAAATAATTCTTAAAGTTGTTAAAGATAATGATCTTCCTTTTTTTTCTGGAAAAAGAAATATTGCAACAACTTCGCGAGAAAAGTTGAAAACTGATAATAAATTGAAAAAAAAATATCACTATATTGTTTGTGTTCCTCAATGGTTAGTAATGAATACTGAACCCAGTAATTTTTCAAGAAGTGAATTGAATATGAGTGATTCTGACTTTGGGTTATTAATGAATGCTATTAATAAACAGCTTGTCATTGCATCCCATGATATTGTAGAACATGAAAAACAAAGAATTAAATATTCTTGGAAGTTTACTTCCTTACCAATTTATATAATCAAAAGTCTACCAGTTCAAATTATTTACAAAGAAATTTTTACTAAAACTGTTAAATATGTGCCTATAGAAAAAAAACATATTATCGAAGAAACTAATATAAATTTGGCTTATTTAAGTAATGATGAATTAATTGATTCTTTGTTAGTTCTTGCAAGAATTAAGAATATACCCTCCAAATGTATAGAAAAAATTAATATTCTTTTGCAATTTCTTACGAATGAATATGAAAAATTAGGGTTAGGTGATGGTTCTCATAGATACCATAACTTTCATCATAGTCTGGAAGTAGCATATGTCAGCTTACAGATGTTACCTCTAGAATTACATGGATATGATTCTTCATGGCAAGACTATGAATATTTATTGGTAGCAAGCTTACTACATGATTATGATCCTTCTCAATATAATTATAAAACCAGTATAGGGTTAAATCGCTTTGAAGGACCAAAAGTTGAAAATACGATCCACGAACTTCTGAAAATTAGAATAATAGATGCTTATTTTAGTATGAATGATATAGAATTCAAAAATTATTTTCGCCAATATCAATATCATTTATTACCTCCTGTAGATTATGTTACTACCCACCCTGAGTATATTAGATCTAGTAAACCACTTCATAGTCTGATAGTTGAAGCATTGATATGGAGAACTGATTATCCATTTACAAAAAAACCTAAATCTCAAAAAAATTATTATGATCTAATTGATAAAATTTTTAATTTAACAGGGTTATCTGAGAAATATGTATTATTATCGGAGGTTTTAACTTTAGCAGATCAATCTGTAACATATATGAGTTCTGATCCTATCAATGCTTGGTATAGAGTAATAAGTCTATATGAAGAATTAATGCTTCCAAGATTTGAGGCTATTTCTAGAACTGATCAGTTCTTTTCTGAAATTATGAAAATTGAGTTATTTCAAGAATTGGTGAATAATCGTAATTTCCCTGAAGTTTTTAAACAAAGATGGAATTTAGTTTATCAATTTTATCATGAAGGAATTCCTTCAACACAAATAAATAGAACAATAGAAAATGCTCAAAAGTCATATTCAAAAATTAATTTGCACATTGGTATAAAAACAGGAAATCTTTTGTATCATATCGCAATAGATTATACAGATGAGTATTTTATAGGTATAGGTACCGATGAAGAGGCTGTATTGAATATTAAAGATAAATTAGCCAATTTAAACCAACAAAACGCATCTTCTTTTTGGGGAGATGCAAAAAAGTTATTACCTAATCTTCATAGTAAGTCTATTAATAATATTTTATTAATATTACACAATTTTTCTAATTTTGAAGATCATAATGGCCAAGATCAAGAACTATCTTTATTATTTAAAGGAGCATCAATAGTACTTAAATCAAATGCAACCTTTCAAATACTTACTAATATACCTAAAAATAGTAATAAAGAAAAAGAATTGATAAAAATTGCATCAAGTTTTGGATTACAACTATCAAAAAATAACAATGAAAATAAAATTTATTTTCCTCAGTCTTATATTACGAAAGAATTTTTTGAAAATGATCACATTTCAGTCTTAATATTTAATTTTAATTCTGTTGCAGAATAAGATTAATTTACTTTTATCTTAAACATATATAAATTAATAAATAAGTAAATTTATGGAAAGAATGACAAAAAAAATTCGAGTAGCAATTGCTGGAGTAGGTAATTGTGCTTCAGCTCTAGTTCAAGGAATACATTATTACAAATCAGTAGATGAAAAAAATTCTATAGGTTTGACTGAATATGATTTAGCTGGTTATACTCCAAATGATATTGAGTTTGTAGCAGCTTTTGATGTTTCAAATTCAAAAGTTGGTCTTGATCTGTCAGAAGCAATTTTTTCTCCACCAAATAATGCTATAAAAATTAGTGATGTTACTAATTTAGGAGTTAAAGTAAATAAAGGAAAAGTTTTAGATGGAGTAGGTCAACACCTTGCAGAAAAAATTACCTTATCAAATAACGAGACTTCCAATATATCTGAAATATTGAAAGATTCCCAAGCAGATGTTCTTGTAAATTATTTGCCTGTTGGAAGTAGAGCAGCAACACAATTCTATGCAGAACAGTGTTTGGCATCGGGGGTTTCATTTATTAATGCAATTCCAGTTTTTATTGCATCTGAGGCTAAATGGCAACAGTCCTTTAAAGCGAAAAATCTTCTATGTGCTGGTGATGATATAATGAGCCAAGTTGGAGCCACAGTTGTACATAAAACTTTAGTGAAATTATTTATTGATAGAGGTGTTAAAGTAGATGATACATATCAATTGAATATAGGTGGTGACATGGACTTTTATAATATGTTAGATGCTGACCGATTAGAGGATAAAAGAATAAGTAAAACTAGTGCAGTTGAAGCTATGTCCCCATATTCTATTCCTATGAGAATAGGTCCTTCAGATTTCGTAGAATCATTAAAAAATGATAAAATATGTTATATTAATATTCGTGGGAAGAAATTTGGACATATTCCAATAGAACTGGATTTAAAACTTCGTGTAGCTGATGCATATAATAGTGGAGGAATTATGATTGATGCAATACGAGCTACAAAAATAGGACTAGATAGAGGGTTATCTGGAGTGTTAGAAAGTGTTTCTGCATATTGTTTTAAACATCCTCCAATCCAAATGCCATATACACAAGCAAAAGAAAAATTTATTCAATTTATTAACGGAAAAGGTAATTAATAATAATTATTTTAAAATATTTATTATTTTTTACTATAAACTAAATAAAATAAAAATTTAAATGACAAACTCGAAACTCAAGATCTTCTTCATATTTTAAGTTCAGTAGGGCTAGTTTCGTCATTGTTTGCCACAATGCAGTGAGTCATATAAAATAAAAAGTTATCTAATTTGTTGTATTTTAGAATAATTCGAAATAATAAAATTCTTTTTATTAAATGTCATTGATTATTTCCGGCGTCATTCCATAAGTAGTTAAAATAGTCTTTTGCATATACTGCTAATCCTGGATGTTCTGCCCAGATCGCAATGGGTTCAGAGCTACCATTTCGATTTCCCTCTTCTCCTAATAAAATTAAAACTTGTATTCCATCACCAATAACTCCTCCACCAAACATGTTATCTTTAATTCTTACATCTGCAATTCTTGAAATAGCTTTTATAATCTCTGTACTTGTTCCTTCAGAAACAAGAACTACAATTCTTATACCTTTATCATGTAAAGTGCGTAGCATAGGTTGTAATGGCTTAGCTATTTCTGTTGCTATTTGTGGTAATGCTATTAATAATTCTCGTTGACTATTCTGAATGATTTCACTTACTTTGCCTGCAATGTTATAAAGCCCTCTTACTACCCATATTTCTGGCTTTTCTTTTATGCCACTTTTTTCATAAATAGGCATTAATTCATTTTTAATGATTTCCTCGTTACTTTTAATCTCGTTTTCTTTTTGATGTCTTATTGCCTCTAATGCAGTAGAAGGAGATTTAGGAAAAAATTTTTGTGGTCTCGAGCTATCTGATTCAAGCCACACTTTATTTTCCAAACTATTCAATACTTCATAAATTTTAGAGTAGGGAACACCAGAAGTTTTACTGATATCTGATGCCGTCATAGAGCCATGTTCTAATAATGATAAATATACTTTAATTTCATAGCTTGTCAAGCCAAGACTTTCCATTGATTTTCTTGACTTGTCACTAATATCCATAGAACCATTTTTAATTAAATGACGTAATATAAGTATGTTCAATTATTACTAGTAATTTTTGATCATTTAGTTTTTTGTATATTTGCTGATTACTTCAATTGAACTATCCAAATATACTATATCTTAAAGATAAAATGAATGGAACTATGCTGTAGATGCTTTCAAAATTACTATAACAACATTATATACAATTATATAAACATAAGAATAGTGATTCAAAATACAATATTTCGGAAGATTCCAAATCGAGTAAGAAATGGCCAAAATTTCTGTTATTATATTATAAAATGAGAAAGATTCTTTATATATATCGCGTGAAATGTTATGATATTCGAAAGGAAATTTTTATGCAATAGAATTATCCAATTGATTTTCATCCATTAATCTATAATCAATTTTATGTAATATACTATCCCCTTCATCATAAGGATTATTTTTTTAAATATTGAAAATGCAGTCTTGTAAGAAATTCTAAAATATCTTTCTTTTAGTATCATTTATAATTTTCCTGGAAGGTAGTTCTAATCAAAAAAATTATAGGGTAATTTATTCAATATATTTATTAAAAACTGAATTTAATAATTTAACTTTTTTTATGTCAAGGAAAGTTTAATAACCCTCTTAATTTTTTTTGATTTGTCTATTATGCCTAAATTCAAATCAACCCAAGATATAATTAGAATTATTGATACTAAAGACCAAATTCGTAATTTTGGTGTTATTGCTCATGTAGATCATGGTAAAACTACCATGAGTGATAGTCTTTTAGCAGCGTCAGGGATAATTTCTCCTTCTGTAGCAGGACAAGCATTAGCTCTAGATTCAATGAAACTTGAACAAAATAGACAGATGACTATCAGAGGAGCTAATGTAACACTATTTTATGAACATGAAGGTAAAGAATATGTTATAAATATGATTGATACACCTGGACACATTGATTTTACTGGTAGAGTTACAAGAGCATTACGTGCTATTGATGGAGTTGTAGTTGTTTCTGATTCAGTTGAAGGGATTATGACTCAGACTGAAACTGTAACAAGGCAAGCCCTAGAAGAAAGAGTTAGACCTGTGTTGTATATAAATAAAATAGATCGCCTAGTAAAAGAATTACGTCTCGATCCTCCTGCAATGCAAAAATGGTTATCCAATATTATAGCAGAATTCAATAAATTAGTAGATATTTATGCGGAACCCGAATTAAAAGAAAAATGGAAAGTAAGCATACAAGCTAATAATGTAGCTTTTGGATCTGCTAAAGATAGATGGGGATTTAATTATAAAGTAGCTCAGAAAAAAGGATTTAGTTTCAAAGATGTATACGATGCATATACTTCTGATGATCCAGATAAGATCAAATCTCTTTCTGAAAAAGCACCTCTTCATGAAGCTGTTCTAGGTATGGTTGTTCAACATCATCCTCCACCCCATGTTGCGCAAAAATATAGAATTCCCAAGATATGGCCAGGCGATCTTAATTCTGATATCGGAAAAGCATTGGTAAATTGTGATGAAAAAGGACCTGCCGTAATGATGGTAACTACCATCAATGTGGATCCCCAGGCTGGTAGAATAGCAACAGGACGATTATTTTCAGGTACTATTAAAGATGGGGATGAAATTTATCTAATTGATGCCAAAAGGCCAGGAAAAGTTCAATCTGTAAATATCTATATGGGAAATACTAGAGAGGTTGTTAGTGTTTTACCCGCTGGGAATATTCCTGCCCTTTTGGGTTTAGATTATGCTGTTGCTGGTGAAACAATTTCTAGTATAAAAAATAATATTGCTTTTGAATCAATTAAATATGTTTCTGAGCCTGTAGTAACTATAGCTGTAGAGACAAAACATCCAAAAGATCTTCCAAAACTCGTAGAAGGTCTTCGTAAAATAACAGTAGAAGATCCAAATCTTATTGTCAAAATAAATGAAGAAACAGGAGAAACATTAATGGCTGGAATGGGTGTATTACATCTTGAAATAGCTACATCTCTATTACAAGAAGCAGGTTTATCTATAACTACTTCTCAACCTTTGATCAATTATAGAGAAACAATTCGTTCTAAAGGAGGACCTATAATGAGTAAATCGCCAAATAGACATAACAAAATATTCATGAGAGTAGAACCACTTAGTGAAGAAATCATTAACATGATTAAAGTAGGACAAATAAAGGAAGATATGGATAAAAAGGAGTTAGCTAAAATCCTTAGAGAGAAAGGATGGAATGCAGATGAAGCTAGGAATGTTAGCGCTATTGACTCATCAGGTAATATGTTGATTGATGAGACTAAAGGTGTTCAATTTATTCAAGAATCAATGGACTCTATAAAATCAGGATTTGACGATGTAATTCATTCGGGAGCATTAGCACATGAGACTTTAAGAGGAGTTAAATTTGTTCTTCATCATTTTGTTCCTCATGAGGATCCAGCTCACAGAGGATTATCACAATTGATGCCAGCAACTAGAAGAGCAATGTTGGGTTCTATGTTAATAGCAAATCCAGTACTTTTAGAACCTATATTAGGAATAGAAGTAAAATGTCCACAAGAACAAATAGGTACAGTAGCAGGAATTCTTTCTGCAAAACGCGGTAAATTATTAAACGTTGATCAAAAAGGTGTTATAGCTATTATGCAAGGTGAAGTACCTGCTTCTGAAACTTTTGATCTATCAGAGATTATGCGTGGTGGAACCGCGGGTAAAGCAATGTGGAGTACCTATTTTAAAAGTTGGCAAGCTGTTCCTCAGTCTGTTATAAAAACACTAATTGCCGACGTTCGCAAAAGAAAAGGACTTAATCCAGAACCTCCTGGCCCTGATGAATTTATTGACAAAGAATAATCAGAAAACCTACCTCATTCTTTTTCCATAGGTATATTTTGAGATTTTGTTACTTTAATTATCTACTTTAATTGGTAAATAAAAATAAATTAATTCCAATGTATCAAACTAATCGCTTTATCGTGTAATTTTTTATCAAATGCTTTTATATCTACTTTCTTAAATGGATTTATTTTTTCTAAAATTGGAGGAATTTCATTTTCATCTATTGTTGATTTATTTTTTAGTTCTTCCAGTATTTTTTCTTGTAATTTTGGATGGCATATTTTACTATGGTATATGCATCCTAGAGAGCCATTTATCATCTCTTTCAAATGTGCTTCTCCTTTGTCCTCATGAAAATGTGGATTTCTGGTTTCAACTTGCATAACTTCTACTCCTTTATCCATTGCATCCTGATTTTCTGTAGGTAATATTCCACCAAACTGTTCAAGTAAATTAACAATTTCATAGGTTTCTACTGAGAATCCTGAAGAATAATTAAGAAGCTCAGCTAGTTTAATAGACATACAATGTTCGCCAGAATTGCCGGTTCTCATAACTTCTGTTTCAAATCCTGTGTAATATGAAATAAGTGAATTTAAGTAGTGATTAGTAATTTCTGAAACCCTTCCCCATTTTGAAAAGTAAATTCCACTTTCAGAAATCTTTGGTTTATAAATCCAGGAAACTCTTATCATTTTATAAGGAGTATCAGACATGGCAATTCCTGATGCAAAAATTTTTACATATTCATTGACTGCACCTGGTACATAATTATCCCCATCAATAAAACCAACGTATTCTTTGTTCGCCATTTTAGCAAGAAGCATTCCTAATACCATTCCCTCTGCCTTGCCATTTCTAATTAAATTATCAGGACCTAACAAATCATTATATCCTACTTCTCTTAAAGTTTCAGCAAGACCTTCGTCTCTTTGATGAAGAATCAATGCGTTTTTGTTAGCAAATCGATTAAATTGTTGAAGTGATTCTTTCTCTAATTTGTATCTATCAACAGGCTGTCTGGGACTGTTAGAGACTATTATTGTCATACAATCATGAGGGATTCCACTTAAAACACCTTCTAACAGCTTTAATCTTTCATTTTTTATTGGAATGACTATGGCCATCTTGCTTTCTATCTCTGAAATGACTTCATTTCCCACACCAGTAATATTTTCTGATACTTTTTTTCCTTTATCTAAGCCAGAATCCAGTTCAAATACTCTCTGAACACCATGAAGACTTATTGATCCAAATCTTTCAGTAAATCGAGGTAAATCTAGTTTCATTTATTCTATCTCCTTTTTAATAAAATATGGAATTAAAAGATATTGCATATATTTAAAGTAAATTTTTATAAATAAATATATTAATTTAATTGTAAAAGCGATTTGATATATTTTTGTGTATTGACTTTCTTTTTCTAGTCTCTATTTTTATATTTGTATTTCTCATATTTTCCTCTTCTAGTATTTTAAGTAATTTGATTAGTGATTTATCCTCAATAAATGATTTTAAAACCCTCTCTATGGATTTATCTCTCAATTGATAAAAATAACAATTATTTTATTTAACTGATATTGAATTAGATAACCATAAATTTTTAGAGGTTTTTTTTAAAAAAAAAGTTCTAGGAAATTATTTTTAGGTCTTGTGATAATTATAATAAATCTTTTTAATTCCTTTTTCTTTTAAGAAAATTAGGAAATTACTCTAATTTTATTTTTTAAAGTCTTTGCAATTAGGAATGGTGCACTTATTAATGCAGGTATACTTATAATAATAAAGATGGTTTGAAACGAGGCCAATAACGATATAGTCGTAGTTCCTGCGCTAAATCCAAAAATTGCTGCTAATATACTTCCGGCGCACGTGGGACATCCTATAAATAATCCACATGTTGCACCTATACTTCCTAAAAACTTTGATTGTTTATTGTTATTTTCTTTTAGTTTTTTAATCATAAAAATGTTTATTGCAATATTAAACCCGACTAATAAAGATACAATGAATATTAATACTATATTAATAGGGATTAAAAAGATAAAAAAATTTTCAGCTAAATAGATGTATGTCATAGGTACATATCCTATTGTGTTACAGCACGGAACTATTTTTATTGATGGAATGAGTTTTTTATCTTCAAAAGAATTTGTCATATTATCACTAAATACAAATATCTGAGAAAGAAAACTAAAAAGGATACCATAAGAAATTCCTGCTAAAATCATTATCAAAGTATATCTCTTTTCTTTGAATGGTAAGGAAATATAATATCTTAAATTATTTTTTGTTATTCCTTTTGAAACATAAAAATTCCATAATCCAAAACAAATAGCTATTGATGAAATAAATGTTATTATTATTATTCCTATTGATAAATTAAATAATATTGGAGTAAACGTAATTATATCATTAAAATAGGGGTTTGTAAAGTTTGAATAAATAATATATGAGAATACTAATGAGGAAATACTAAAGAGTATTATTCTTAATCCTTTATTCCATAAGAAACTTTCTTTTATTCCCATAGTTATAAATGCTATATTAAAATAAACTGCCAAAATTAAATTTTATTATTATATAATATATGAAAAATTTATCTCGTAGTTTATCATAATACTAATAGAGATGAACGACATTTTTTCAGCAAATGATGAATATATCCAAGTGGAGATTAGCAATATTGGATACGCTGATCATTTGGGATTAGAAGGTTTTTTAATTTTGAAATCTATAGAAGGAAAGGAGTTTCCTATTAATGCATTTTCTGGTGAAGTTGCAAAACATATACTCAGATTTAGAGAAGGAGATAAAAATACTATTCCTACAATTTATAATCTGGTTGAAGAAATAGCTGTAATGCAAGATCTCTTATTAATGGAAGTTCGAATTTATATGAGTGGGTCAGTATTACGGGCTAACTTATATTTTAGAGGTAGGAAGGATACACTTATTTTGCGTAATTATAGAGCATCTGATGCTATTGCATTAGCCTCATATTATGACGTTCCAATAAAAGTGAGAAAAAACTTATTTGAAGATGAATTGCAAACAACAGAATAGTCAATTAGATAGTTATAGAATCTTTTTACTCTCATTTTACTTTTAATAACAAAATTATCTTTATAAAAAAAGATATAAAACTAAAATATATTGTATTCTATTCTCAATTTTAACAATTTGGAATTATTTATTTATTATACTTTTCTAGAGTATTTCTAAAAGTTACGTTCAAATATTATAATTAAAAGCAGGAAATCTAGCAAAAAATCAAAATAAAAGTGGATTTTTTAATTAGGAATTTTGCCTAAGTTAAAGTTGTCATCTATTTTCATTCATTCATAATTATTTAACTATATTTCAAATTTGTTAACTTATGTTTATTATTACTTTTGACTTTAAGTGACTAAATATCTATAAACGAAGCATAGATGCGTTATGCTATTTATTGTATTATTACATTAATTTTTTAATATATTCAAGACTTATTGTTAGTATATTAGTTAAGAATACCCTACTTTTAAGCATCCCTATGAATGAATTATTTATGGATGATGAGATATCAATGATTAATATTATTATTTATGTTTTATAGGGTAATGAATAAATACATATATTCTATTACTCTAGCTTCACTATGATACAAAAATATTTGATTTGTTTTGTAATATTAGGATCCTTTATAACAATTACATTTTTAGGAGGAACAATATTTGTAGATTCTTTTGGTATTATGGATCCAAATTTAGTTCAATCCACTACTGGTGGATCCTTAGATGTAAATATTTCTCCTTCTCCTGAAATTATTAATACAAATGACGAAGTTAAATTTAAGATCAATTTTTTCGAACCTGGTACAAATAAAATTCAGGTTCATGTTGATTATGATTTTCAAATATTAAATAATGGAGAAGAAGTATTTTCTGCTGCAAAACAAATTAGTCAACCTCTTCTTCATACAGCTGAAGGTTCTGTTACCATTCCATTTACCTTTTCTTCACCAGGAGATTACTCAATTAATATACCTGTTCTAGGAATAAACTTTGTTCCAATAAATCTAGAATCTGCTAAATTCGAATTTACTGTAAGATAATTGAATAACTTTATACTCTTTTATGTAGCGTAACATTTTTTATTTTGAAGAGTTTTACTTTCTCTTGTTGTGAGAGAAGAAGAGGCTTGGACTTTGATGAGGCCTATATGTCGAGAATTGGATGAATTAGTTAATTTAGGAAAAGTAAAATTCCTATCTGGTTCTCATAATGAAAAAGAAGGTTCATACAAGATCTATCTTCAATGTAGTAAAATTCATCTTTCTTCAAAGGGTATTTTTGATAACATTGGAGATCTTGAATATCAAAACAATAAACTGCGAATAGGTTTCCGTAGTAATAAAATACCTTTAAATCTTATGATTGATATCATATAAAACTTTTTTAAATTAATACAAAATTGCTCTTAGGAAGAACTATTTTTCATAGTTTCGACAGATTTGTGTAAATGACTAACTAGATCTCGTAATATCTCTATCTTCCTCTTTGGATTACTTGCAAAATTTATAACATCATTAATGAATTTACTAATTTCAATTGTCTCTTCTCCTAATACCTCGATTCCTTTCGAAGTTAGTAAATATGATTTTCCTGGTACTCCATATTGAATACCTGATAGAAAATAGCTTTGGTTTTCATTCATTTTTTCACTAATAATTTTATATTCTTCTATTACTTTACTTGTATCATATTGAATGTCTTTTTCAATCTGATCAATTTTTTCTGTTAACTCATTAATAGATGCAAAGAGTTCTGAGGTCACAATACTATTTGATATTGATCTTTTTTAAGCATTTATAATTTTCTTTATGGTTATATCTACAAAAATTTTAGTTTAATTCCTTTTCTTGCTCTTCAATTTTCTTTAATTCTGTTATTAAAAATTCTTTATATTTCTCACGTTCCTGTTCAGTCATTTTGTCTAAATTTGAACTTAGTGTAGATCCTATGGATGATACTCTATCAATTAGATCCATAGCCATAAATCTTCCTATACTTCCAAATCTAAACATCACATCTAACTGTTTTTGTAATATCTTTTGTATTGATTGAATATCTTCTGCAATTCCAACACCTTTGTGCGTAATTTTGTATTTTCCATTATCTGTCTCAGAAATTAATCCCTCCTCTAATAATCTACCAAGCATAGGATAAATCAGACCAGGTGATGGTTTCCATTTTCCTTCACTTTCATAAATTGCAAAATCTATGATTTCTTTTCCACTCATTGGTTTCTCTTTTAACAAGTTTAAAATATACTGTCTTGAGAATCCTCTGGGAATAACACTATTTACTCTGGAGAACCAATGAGATATCATGAATATAAATATATCACTAGCGATTTATTAATTTTTCTTTTAGTTTCAAATAAAGAAATTTAATCTTCATAAATATTAACAAAACATATATTGAATTTTTTCAATTAACCAATCAATGACGATGAAATGTCCTGTATGCGGAACTATGATGGTATGGCTGAATGGATCAATCAGTCATGATCCACCTGTAAAATATTATTCTTGTAGACAATGCATGGTAGGCATTTCTAAATATTCTGAAACTGATTATAATATTTATGAAATCAAAAATAACAAATAAGTTTTAAATCTATTTATTAAATTAATTAACCATTTATGGTAATGTATAAAAAATCTCTAAGAGATCGAATAGCGAATGATAATGATATTATAATTCTTCCTGGAGTATACGATGCTTTAACTGCTAAAATTGCCGAGGATGTAGGATTTCATGCAGCATTTCAAACAGGATATGGTACATCAGCCTCTCTGTTAGGAATGCCTGATTTTGGATTTCTGAATGCAGGAGAAACCTTAGAAAATGCAAGAAGAATTATTAATTCTGTAAATATTCCTATTCTTGTTGATATAGATACAGGCTATGGGAATCCGTTAAATGTTTGGAAAATAGTTAAAGATCTAGAAAGAATTGGTGCAAAAGGCATTTTTTTAGAAGATCAAGTATGGCCTAAAAGATGTGGTCACATGACGGGCAAAGCTGTAATTCCAAAGGAAGAATATATCCTAAAATTACAAGCTGCAATAGATGCAAGAGAAGATAATGAATTTATCATAGTCGCTAGAACAGACTCCCTTGCGCAATTTGGAATAGAAGAAGCACTAGAGAGAGGAAAAGAATATAGAAAAATTGGTGCTGATGTAATTTTTATTGAAGCACCAAAAACCATTGATCAAATTGAATTGATTGCAAAAGAAATTAAGGCTCCTCTATTAGCCAATATGATAGAAGAAGGAGTAACTCCTAATCTAACTGCTAATCAGCTAAGAACAATGGGTTATAAAATGGTAGTTTTTCCCTTATCTGCATTATATTCATCAACTTTTGCAATAAAACAGACTCTTCAAACCTTAAAGAAAACAGGTACTACTAAAGAATTAAAAAATAAAATGATTACTTTTCAGGAATTTAATGATCTTGTTAACTTATCTAACTACAATAAATTAGAAAAAAAATACTCATTTTAAATCTTTATTTCTTCGATTCATTGATTTGTTTAATCATCTCAATAGTTATATAGAATAATTGATTTAGGATTTAAATAATAGTTAATGCAACAAATAAAACCAAATCTGATTGAATCTATTTCACTTTTGAACAAAGATGCTAAAGTTAATAATAATTATAATAATTATAAAAATTATAAAAATATTATATCAGAATATGAAAATGAAATAAAATCAAATAAAAGTATAAAAAAAAACGTATGGATTGAAGCATATGGATGTTCGGCCAATATTGCAGATTCAGAAATTATATCTGGCATGCTAAAAAGTTATGGATATAATATTGTTAATTGTATTGATGATGCAGATCTAAATATAATTGTAACATGTTCGGTTAAAGATTCTACTGAACATAAAATGCTTCATCGCATTGAGCAATTGACTTTAGATAATAAACCATTAATAGTAGCAGGCTGTCTTGCAAAAACAGAACGTAAAAAAATAGAAAGAATTAATTCAAAAGTTAGCTTATTAGGTCCAAATTCTTTAGATAGATCCATTGAATCTGCTAATCTCACACTCTCGAATAACAAAACTGTATTTCTTGAGGATTCATCTATTGAGAAAATAAATTTACCAAAGATAAGATTGAATAAATCTATTAGTATTGTAGAGATTGCATCAGGTTGTTTAAGTAATTGTTCTTTTTGTCAAACCAAAATTTCAAAGGGTAATCTTAAAAGTTATCGACCAGGATCTATAGTTGCCCAAATAAAAAATGATATTAATGATGGTTGTAATGAAATTTGGTTGACATCAACTGACAATGGATGTTACGGCAAAGATATTAATTCAAATCTAGTTGAATTGTTAAAATTATGTTCCGGATTAGAGGGAAATTATAAACTAAGAATCGGAATGATGAATCCTATGTATTTATCTGAGATTTTGTACGATCTCATATCATTATACAAAAACGAAGAGAAGATTTTTAAATTCATACATATACCAGTTCAAAGTGGAAGTAATAAAATTTTAAGACAAATGTATAGAGGTCATGATGTTTCTATTTTTAAAAATGCTGTATATGAATTTCGAAAATCTATTCCTGAAATTACAATAGCAACTGATATTATTGTAGGGTTTCCAAATGAATCTGATGAGGATTTTAAATTTACAATGGATTTAATTACAGAAACTGAACCTGATATAGTAAATATATCAAAATATAGTCAGAGATCAGGTACAGTTTCTTCAAAGTTTAAGAATATATCTTCTGATCAAAAAAAATTTCGTTCTAAAATTTTACATAATCTTTCTCGCAATATTTCAAGAAAAAGAAATTCTTCATGGAAAGATTGGATTGGAGATGTATATATTGATGAAATTACAAATACATTAGTCCAAGGAAGGAATTATGCCTATAAATCTATAATTATAAATAATGCTGAGAAATTAAATCTTAGCATAGGACAAATAATTAAGGTAAAGATAATAGATTATTCTCAATATTCACTTTTTGCAGAACCTTTAGATTTTAAATCAAGATTGTAGAATATATTTGTTAATATATTATATATGGAATGAAATGGTAACATTGAATGTTTAAAATATTGTTAATTGATTAATCTTTTATTATTATTATTATTATGTAGGTGGAAAAACTAATTTATAGATGAAAAATAATTTATTATTTATGTTTTGTGGTTGTAGATGTATAAAATGTAAAAGTCAAAATTTAGATTATTTCGAATTTATAGCTTCTGATGGATTTGATGAAATCCATCATACTTGTAGAACATGTAAAACTCATTTCAATCATCTTGATGGTGATATCTATGATTATTGTAAAGAATGTAATTATAATTTTTAATCTATCTTTATGTTTTAAAACTATCTATTAATTTTTTATGGTATGATCCATTACATTGATTCTTTTCAACAATTTTAATATTCTTGGTATCTTTTTCATTTGTAATAGTCTTAAAGAATTCAAAACATAAATTACAAAGTTTCATCATATCCTTAACATTATTTTACTTTTATATTATCTTAATCCATTTTTATTAAAAATATAAGATATCAACACTTAAAAGGGAGAAAATTATTTATTTAGTGAATGGCTGCCCGAAAGAATACATCAAGAAAAAAGAGATTGATTAGGAAGATTAAACAAAATAGACCGGTGCCAGCTTGGGTTATTATTAGAACACATAGACAAGTCCGATCTAATCCAAAACGTAGATTATGGAGAAGATCTGATGTAAATGTCGGTTGAAAATGGTGATTTATGAAGATGTCCAGATCTGATGAAAATGCAACTCATGTGTATACAATTAATCTTGGAAAGGCCTGGTTAACTCCTCAATATCGAAGAACTGATAGAGTAATCAATATGATTAAGGAATTTGCCAAACGCCATATGAAAAATGAAAATATAAAAATAGATCAAGAGTTAAATAGAGAAATCTGGAAAAAAGGCAAGACGAATCCACCAAGAAAAGTTCGTGTCCGAATGTCCCTTGATGATAATGTTGTTTTAGTTTCATCATATCAAGAAAATTTAAAAGAAGATGAAATAAAGAAAGAAGAAAGTAAAGATAATACATAAGGAAAATTAAATCAGTTTTTTCTTTTCAATTCGGAAAAATGTTTAAAATAATGTTCTCTCTTTATAATTTTAAAATATTTGCTATTATATCATTCTTAAAATTTATACAAACATTTAGTTAAAAGGAATTTCTCTAGATGACGATTTATCATTTTCCTCAGGATGAATTTTATATTTTCTTGCCATTAATAATAATATACCACTAAACAGTAATAGCACTATTGCTAATCCTTGAGCTCCTCCATTAGGAATTAAAATTAAATATATAACTGAAAACACAATACAGGTAAAAGCCTGTAAACAGTATTGAATAGATGATGCTAACTTAATCTTATTTGCAAAAAAAGTAATTCCAAATAATGCAATACTAGGATAAATAGTTAGTAAAATAAACTGATCAATGTCTATTTCATTATGTGTCAATATTTAAATGAGTATTGTTCATAATATTTTCCTTTCCTTTTAGTTATAAAATATTAATCAAAGATTGGAAAAATCTCTGTTGCCATTTTACTATTAACAAGAGATAACGCATTTTCAAAAGGTAAGTTAGCAATATCGTCAATACAAAAAGGACCATATTTATACATATCTACGCCAACGAATTGTTCCATTGGTTTTATAAACTTAATTAGTAATTTTTTTTGTTTAATTATATCTGTTATTTTTTCTAAAATCTTTGGCTGACCATTGGTTATCAGAGTTATTATTTGTGTTCTCTTCCTTTTTGACTGAATTTCTTGATCAATTATATATTTTTCTTCATCTGTCATTTTAGAATAACTCATCTCTAAATTAGAATTTACATTTCCTATAGTGATTTTTTCCATTCTAGTTTGGAATAAAAGATTTGATATTATTGAGAGATTTTCAATAACTTTTTGCACAATTTTTTTTTCAGTAATTTCATACTCCTTTGATTTTAAATTACCGATAGTAATAGCTAATTTTTGATAAGTATCATAAGGTATTTCTTGTAAAGATGGAATTTGATGTTCTTTTAAAAGAATATTGTATGCCATGTCAAGAGTAAAGTAATCTTCCATATTGTCAGACATAATTTAGTATTTTAGCAGATTTAATTTATAAATAATTCCATTTTTTTTCTTAAATTTCTGAAAGCCTTATTTATGAGATCCTTAATTATTATCAACTGATTTGCCATATAAGATTAATGAAGGAAGAATTGAACAACAAAATTTTAGCACTGATGATGTTATGGATAAATTAGAAAAAGATGATATCAAGTTTATTGATTTACAATTTACTGGACTTTTCGGAAAATTCCATCATATTACTATTTCTACAAATATGTTTAAAAAAACAGATTTTGAAAATGGATTACCAAAAGTTGATGGTTCTTCAATTCGTGGATTTACTGATATTCATGAATCTGATTTAATTATTAGACCTGATCCTTCTACCTATGCTATGATTCCATGGATAGAGAAATACAAAACATGCAGATTAATTTGTGATATTTTAAGTGGAGGATCTAATAGAATACAATTTTCGAGAGATCCTCGTGGTATAGCAAAGAAAGCTGAAAAATATGTTAATGAAAATGGTTATGAAGTGTCATATTGGGGACCAGAAGTTGAATTTTTTGTTTTTGATAATTTGTTAGTAAATACTCTTTCACCTTATCACAGTCAAAGTTATGAGATTATTTCAAAAGAAGCTCCGTGGGCGTCCGATGGCTTTGGATATACTGTGAACTTAAAAGAAGGTTATCTTCCTAGCGCGCCAACTGACAGTTTAGTTGATTTGCGAAATGAATGTGTAGATATTCTGAGCAATAATTTTGGAATTGCATGTGATGCACACCATCATGAAGTTGCAACAGCTGGACAATGTGAAATAGATATGCGATATGATAGATTAGTAAATATGGCAGATTCAGTTCAGAGTTATAAGTATATTGTAAAAAATGTTGCAAAAAAGCATAATATGATAGCTACTATGATGCCAAAGCCAATAGCACTTGATAATGGATCGGGTTTACATGTTAATGTCAGTCTTTGGAATGATAATACCAACTTATTTTTTGACCAAAATGATGAATATGCTGAAATTTCTGAATTAGCTCGATATTTTTGTGGAGGAATATTAGAACATTCTTTTGCGCTTGCTGCAATTGTAGCTCCTACGACCAACTCATATAGAAGACTAGTTCCTGGATATGAGGCTCCTGTTTATGTTGCTTGGAGTACAGGAAATAGGTCTGCTATAATACGTATTCCAGGACATTTTAGAGGTGAAAAATTTGCTAATATGAAAAGAATTGAATTTCGTGCTCCGGATCCATCCTGTAATCCATATTTAGCTTTTTCATCTATTATTGCAGCAGGTTTAGATGGAATAAAGAAAAAAATATCTATAGGCGATCCCATTGATGAAGATATTTTCAAAATGACTTCACTAAGAAGACGTCAACTGGGAATAAAACAATTACCAACTAGTTTATTAGAAGCATCTGAAGCTTTAGATTCTGACAGGGAGTTTCTTAAACCAATATTTAATGATTCAGTAATCGAAAAATTAATAGAGCATGCAACAAATGAATATAGGGAAGTTACTTTAAGACCTCATCCCTATGAATTCTCGTTATATGCAGATGTGTAAAAATTTATTTTATATTCAATTAATTTTTTAATCTTAAAGTTCGTCAATTTTTTTTGCCAATACAAAATCATATTCACTTAATCCATTAATCGTATGTGTAGATAGATAAACTCTAACTTTGTTATAAACATTAAATAATTCTGGATGATGATCAACTTTCTCTGATTCTATTGCTATTTTTGTAATGAAACCAAAGGCTTGAGTGAAGTTTTTAAATTCAAAAGATTTACATAATTTTCCATTCTCTATTTTCCAATCTTTTATTTCTTTTAACTTAACTTCAATTTCATTATCGGAAAGTTTTTCACGATTAATCAACTAAAATAATATATTCATTTGCTATTAATATTCTTTTTACTGAAATAAATAATTAAATAAAATAATTTTTTTAATGTTATTATCTCTTTGTTAGAAAGAGATTCAATGATTGCTAATCCTAACGAAATATAAATAAAGCAGATGAATACTCTTCCGTATATGAGCTCAAGCAAGAAACCACACATGAATCTCGTGGTTACAGGACATGTAGATAATGGTAAATCTACTATTGTTGGCCATTTAATGGTTGATTTAGGAGTTATTGATCAAAGAACTATAGAACAATTTGCAAAAGAATCAGAAGCTACTGGTAAAGGTGACACTTTCAAATATGCCTGGGTTTTAGATAGCATTAAGGATGAAAGAGACCGAGGAATTACAATAGATTTAGCGTTCCAAAAGTTTGAAACTAAAAAATTCTTCTTTACCTTAATTGATGCCCCAGGTCATAGAGACTTTATTAAAAACATGATTACCGGTGCATCAGAAGCTGATGTGGCTATTCTGGTTGTTTCTACAAAACCAGGAGAGACTGAAGCTGCTACCGAACCTGGAGGCCAAGCAAGGGAACATGCATTTTTAAGCAGAACATTGGGAGTAGGACAAGTAGTTGTTGCTTTAAATAAAATGGATGACTCCAATTATTCAGAAGCAAGATATAATGAAGTAAAAGGTATCGTTGAAAAAATGTTAAAAATGGTTGGTTATAATACTAGTAAAGTAAATTTTGTTCCTGTATCTGGATGGAAGGGTGATAATTTAGTCAAAAAATCTGAAAACATGGGTTGGTATAAAGGTCTAACATTGTTAGATGCACTAGATTCATTTGATCCACCAGCAAAACCAATTGGTAAACCATTGAGAATTCCAATTCAAGACGTATATTCAATTACAGGTGTGGGAACTGTCCCAGTAGGTAGAGTTGAGACTGGTGTCGTTAAAGCTAACGATAAGATAATTGTGATGCCTGCTGGAGTAATCGGAGAAGTCAAATCTATAGAAACTCATCATACTCAAATGAACTCCGCTGAAGCTGGTGATAATATTGGATTTAACCTAAGAGGAGTAGACAAAAAATCTATTCATAGAGGGGATGTGATAGGACATGTAGATAGTCCTCCAAATGTTGCTAAAGAATTTGAAGCTCAAATAATAGTGATCCATCATCCAACTGCTATGGCTCCTGGGTATACACCAGTCTTACATGCACATACAGCCCAAGTAGCAGCGACTTTGTCAGATTTTGTTGCTAAAATTGATCCTAAAACAGGAGGAGTACTGGAAGAAAAACCAAAATTCCTTAAAACAGGAGATGCAGCAATTGTGAAAATAAGACCAGTTAGACCTCTTGCCATAGAAACTTTCAAAGAATTCCCTGAAATTGGCAGATTTGCCTTGAGAGATATGGGTACTACAATTGCTGCTGGAGTTATTAAATCCATTACAGAAACACATCAAAAGAAGTAGAAGTGAAATCTTATAATGCCTCAATCAGCTAGAATAAAACTAACAAGCACCAATCTTTCCACGTTAGAAGGTGTTTGTTCAGAAATCAAAGGAATAGGTGAAAAAGGCGGTATAAATTTAAAAGGTCCTTATCCGCTACCTACAAAAAAAATGAAAGTAGTAACGAGAAAATCTCCATGTGGACAAGGTACAAATACTTGGGATAAATACGAATTACGGATTCATAGAAGAGTGATTGATTTAGGAGCAGATGATAAAGCTATTAGACAACTTATGAGATTAAGAATCCCTGATGATGTATATATCGAAGTATCTCTTACCTAATTTTTTCTATTTGGTAATTTAATAATTATATTTATTATAAATTGTATTTTTATTCTATTAGTTTTAATAATAATATATATTTCAAGACAGACAAAAAATAAAATGAAGTTATTATTTTTGTCATCATTACTATTATTACAATCACTTTTGTTGTTTATCTTTAATTTCGCTGAAATTTCTGCAGAACCATTATTAGAATCTGCAATTGATTTTAAAGTATATCAAAACAAAAATCTTTCTTTTGAATTAATGTATCCCTTAAACTGGACATATATAGAATTTCAAGATTCATTTTTTGATATAGATTTAAATGTAGTAGCTAGTTTTATTTCTCCAGTAGATTCTCCTATAGATACATTTCAAGAATACTTTACTATAAAAACAAAAATTCTTGATTCAAAAGACACTTTTTCTAATCACTTTAAATTATATTTAGAAAAGCTAAAGAAGTCTATTGCTAATATTACTATATCAAAAGTAGAAGATATTTCTGATAAAAACAAATATCTGAAATATTCATTTTCCCCACAACCAGGACTAACTATAAACAAAAATGAATATATATTTCTAAATAACGATAATAAGATTTTTCACCTTGAATTTAATTCTAACAATAACGATAAAAAATTTGAATCATTTATTAATAAAATAGTTTCGTATTTTCGTGTAATATAGCTCAAAAAATTACTCTAAAAAAGATTGAAAAGATAAAAAATTTTTATTTGGAGATTTTATTCAAACGCTCAGAAACATCTTCCCAGTTTATAACATTCCACCAAGCAGAAATGTAGTCAGGTCTCTTGTTCTGATATTTGAGATAATAGGCATGTTCCCATACATCGCATCCTAAGAGTGGCATTAAACCTTCTGTTCGTGGACTTGTTTGATTTGGCATTGATTTGTATTCTACTTTATTGGTTGATGGATTATATACAAGCCATCCCCAGCCACTACCTTGAATCAATGCAGTAGTAGAAGAGAATTTTTCTTTAAACGCTGCAAAATTTCCAAATGATGTATTGATTGCATCAGCAATAGGTCCACTTGGTTCGCCTCCCCCATTTGATTTCAGGTTGTGCCAAAATATTCGATGGTTATCAAAGCCTCCTCCATTAAAGTTTATGGCACTTTTTTGATCGGCAGGAACTTGATCAAGATTAGATAATATTTCGACAATGTCTTTTTCTTGAATATCAGGAGAACATTTATCAAGTGCTGCATTCAGTTTATCTGTATAAGTTTGATGGTGCTTAGTGTGATGTATTTCCATAGTTCTTGCATCAATATGTGGTTCTAGTGCATCATAACTATATGGCATCTGAGGTAATTCATATTTTCCCATATGTGTATTTTTTTTTAGTAATTATTAATCTTTGTGTTGTCTATTTGGATATTTGTGGTGTATTTTCGCTTTGATACTTCTCTTGTTAGAGGGAAACGTATTTATTGAAAATTAGAATTAAATTCTAACTGCTTACTCATGGTTATTAATAAGGAACTACTAGAAAAAAGGAAAAAAGTATCAGAACATCGACCTAAATTTGTAAGACAAGAAAGCTGGAGATATGATAGGCTTGCAGAAAACTGGAGGAGACCTAAAGGAAAAGATAATAAAATGAGACTACAGGTTTCTGGTGTCCCTAGGTTAGTAAAAGTTGGTTATGGAGGTCCAAAGGTAGTTAGAGGACTTCATCCATCAGGATATACTGATAATCTAGTATACAATATCAATGACCTATTATCATTAGATTCAAAAAAAGATGCGATAAGGATAGGACATATTGTTGGAAAATTAAAGAGAAAAGAAATTTTGACTAAAGCTGCTGAATTAAGAATTAAAGTTTTGAATCCAGGAAAAGATTCAAAAACACAAAATACATCTAAAGTAAAGGATAGCGAATAATATATGGTTGTAAATTTAAAAAAGAAAAAAGAATTAGTTGCTAGAATGCTGAATGTGGGGTCTAATAGAGTTAAATTCGAACCTGATAAACTTGACGATATAACAGATTCTATAACGAGAGAAGATATAAGATCTTTAATAAAAAATGGTGTTATATGGACATCAAAGCCCAAAGGAACTTCAAGAAGTAGAGCTAAAGCAAAATTAGAAGTAAAAAAGAAGCATGGAAGTGGTCCGGGATCTAAGAAAGGTCGCAAAACTGCAAGAACAGGAAAAAAAGAACTATATGTGAAAAAAATACGAACAATGAGATACCATTTGAAAGTATTAAAAGATAGAAATGATGTTAACCGTGAAATATACTGGTCTTTGTATAAAAAAATAAATGGTGGTCAAATTCGATCCTTGACTCACTTAAGAACTACTGTAAAAGATTTGAAATCTCAATAGTAATCTTTACAAAGCAATATTTTCCATTAATTAAAATCGTTTATTATTGAACTAGATCTATTGATTAATTTTTCTCTTAAACTGATAACTTGAGATCTCTTTTCTCCATCCAAATTATTCTGAAGCAATACATTTAATCCTTCAATTAGATATTTTATATTGGGAAAAGTAAGAATATTCAAATCATTGTCATTATCATTATCATCATAATCATCTTGATTCTTTTCTTTCCAATTACTCATACTATAAAGTATTTTGTGTTAGTGTTAAATGTTTTGGATCTCGGTAAATAATTTGACTCAATTAATTACTATAATATTATTATAATTTTAATATTCTAATAGTATATGTTTTTTACATTAATCACTTCTGAATTAGATCCCGCTAGTAAAACGATGATAGAATATTTGCAAGAATATAAAAAATTCAATGAACTAAAAAATTTCTGCTTTATTTCTTCATTATATGATAATATTTCAATATTTATATCTAAAAATCAATTAATATTTACTGATTATTTTGATGACGTATGTAAAAAAACTGATGTCTTTATTTTTCTTTCTAGACATCAATCAAAAAGCAGGATTCCATCTTTGACATGCCATTTTACAGGAAATTATTCTACAAATTCTTATGGTGGAAACAAATATGAATTAGGAATTGCCTATCCATCATTACAAAAAAACTATCTTAAAAAAATATACCAGTCAAGAGAAAAAGTTCCATTATGCGATATAACTATAGAAACTACTCATCATGGCCCAACTAGTATAAAAAAACCTGTTATGTTCGTTGAAATTGGATCCTCAGAAGACCAATGGTCTAATATAGATATTGCATCAGTAGTTTGTGATTCTTTATTAGAGATATTGACAATAAAAATGATTAATGCAAAATATATTGGAATAGGTTTAGGAGGAAATCATTATGGATCAAAATTTAACAAATTAATATTAGATACTGATTATGGAATAGGCCATATTGCAAATAAATACAATTTAATTAATTTAAACAACGATATGTTAAACCAAATGATTTCAAAATGTTTCGAAAAGGTTACACATATAATAATCGATCAAAAGGGTTTAGGAAATGAAAAACAAAGAATAATGAGTTTACTTAACAATATTGAATTAGAAGTAATTAAAATATAAGTTCTATATTAGTATAAATGCTTTTTATTTTGCATTCTCATATATGAAGTATTCTATAGAAATAGAAGATTCTTTATTATATATGCATAATTTCAAATTTATAAGTAGATCGACATATCACTATAAGCCTAATTAAATCCTATGGTAGTGGAAAACTATATTTTTACTATACTTTCCCATAATTTGTATTTACATTGCTTCATTTTCTTTTTTAAGATTACAAAAACTAAATTTTAATTGAGAAAATTTTACCTAGACTAGATTTCGTCAATCAAATGCATTAATTTTCAATACCAAACTTAAAGAATTTAATTTAATTGTATAAAAATATTGCATTCTTTATTAAGATCTTCTAGCTTTGTTTTTATATTCCAATTCTTTATATATATCAGTGAAAAAATTCTCAGAAAAACCACCAATGATTATAATCTCTGGTTCATGTCTGAATTTTGATAAAGAAAGAAAGAAAATCCTTGAATTAATAGAAGGTTTGCAATTTTTTGTTAATTCTCAAACCAACTGTGAAGTATCATCTAATGGCACTGCTTTAGGTTGGGATTTCTTTCAAATATATTTTGATCCTTCTTTTATGGAAAAATTGATATTTCACTTTCCAGAAATATCCAAGGAAGAAGGGATAACTATTGAACAGCGATTCGTTTTATGGCTTACAAAACAATTCAAAAAACGAAAATTGAATTATCATCTTAAGTTAAGTGATATTCCTTATGAAAATACAAACGGATTTAGACTCGATCCAAATAATTATCGTGACGATAGTTTGTTAGAAGATTTAAGATAAATTAGTTTTTGGCAATAGTTAATAAATGAAATTTAATAATTTCTATTTTAAGGACTATTATGTTAAAAATTATATATTTTTACCATTTCAAAATATATATAATAATTGAGTATAAGTTAAATTTAACTTTACTTTATTGATAACTATTAATACAAGACTGTAAGTTTTGATATATATTCTATGAATCTGTTACAAAAACCACAATTAGGTCCTTGGAATTTGTCAGAATTGGTAGACGAGAAAAAGAATAATCTCCAAAATTATTTAAAAATCTTAAATGATGATGTTGAAAAATTTGAAAATAATCGTAAATTGCTTAATGATGATATTTCTTCACAGAAATTTACTGCTATGCTATTGCAATTAGAGAAGATTTCTGAAAAATTAAATATGGTAATAGGTTTCGCACATTTGCAATATTCATCTAATACTTCTTCAAATGAATATTCTGCATTGGTTACGGAAATGGAATTATTAGGTACTAAAATTTCCAATAAATTGATCTTTTTTGATATCTGGTTCAAAAATATTCTAAAAGAAAACGATGCAAATAGGCTAATTCAAACAGTTGATCCAGTTTATCAACAATATCTAACACATAAAAGAACTTTAGGTAAATATACTCTAACTGAAAAGGAAGAAAAAATTATTAATATATTTGAAGTAACTGGTCCAAATGCATTAGTAAAAATTTATGATCGAATGACTAATAGTTTTGAATTTGTTGTTGAAATAAAGGAGCATAATAAAACCATTACAAAAAAATTTGTAAATAAGGAAAAATTAATGTCACTCGTTAGAAGTAACAAACCTGAGGAAAGGAAAGCTGCATATAAGTCATTGTTACGTGTCTATAAAAATAATAGTGGTGTTTTGGGTGAAATCTATTTAAATTTAATAGTACAATGGCATGATGAAAATATCAAAATTCGTGGCTTTGAATCACCAATTTCAGTAAGAAATATTTATAATGATATAAGTGATAGTGTAATATCTGCATTATTAGAAACATGTAGAAAAAATTCTATTATTTTTCAAAAGTATTTTTCTTTAAAAGCAAAAATGTTAAAAGTCAAAAAATTAGAACGTTATCATTTATATGCTCCTATTGTTAAAAAAGGAATAAGACCAAAGAGATATAGCTATGACCAAGCAGTAAGAATAGTGTTAAATGTTTTTGAATCATTTGATCCTAAATTTCGAGAATATGCAGAAATAGTTTTTAATAAAAATCATGTTGATTCTCAAATTAGAAAAGGGAAGATGAGTGGGGCATTCTGTTCTACTATTACCCCTACAATAACTCCATATGTTTTATTGAATTATGATGGCATGTATCGTGACATCTCCACCATGGCTCATGAATTTGGACATGCTATACATAGTATTTGTTCTTCAAATCTCCCAATTACTGTTTCGCATCCTCCATTACCTTTAGCTGAAACAGCTTCAGTCTTTGCAGAGATGTTGTTGAATGAAAAATTAGCTGAAGAAATGACAAAACAAGAAAAGTCTATTCTGTTAGCAGAACAAATTGATGATATGTATGCAACAATTATGAGACAATCCTATTTTACGTTATTTGAAATTGATGCACATAATCAGGTAATTGAAAATAATGCTAATATTGATAATGTTTCATCTTTGTATAAAAACAACCTTCATGATCAATTTGGAAGTTCACTAATTGTTTCTGATGATTTTATGTGGGAATGGGTTTACATACCTCATTTTTATCATACTCCTTTTTATTGTTATGCATATGCTTTTGGTAATCTTTTAGTTTTATCTTTATTTAATATGTATAAGAAAGAAGGAAAATCTTTTATCCCAAAATATTTAAATTTACTTTCTGCAGGAGGATCAAAAAACCCTGAATCTCTATTACATGAAATTGGCATTGATATATCTAATAAAAAATTTTGGCAACAAGGTTTTGATCTATTGTCTGAAAAAATAATTGATTTAGAACGTATTATTTAATTTCTCTTATAATATGGATATAAAATAATAGGATTTTTTTATTAGTAAAGATTAGGACTTATTTATTTCTCCATGTTTTTTATGAAATCGTATTAGATATGTAGATGGAAAAATTAAGTTATTCTCTATATTAAAACCAAAATTAATATACATTATAAATTAGCCATTGGTGCATTGAAACATTACAATTATTTTTTGAATATGGAATTGTTAATGGAATATTATATTTGTAGTAAATAAATTAGAAATATTTATTTTTGTATCGTTCCACCTGGTACTGCACTAAATTTTCTCATTTTGTTGTGTCCTGTTTTTTCTTTATGATCCTCGGCATCTGAATTGAAAAAGAAACTACTTTGACAATCTTCACAAAACCAAATACTATTTAGATCCTCTGGATGCATATGAACTACATATAGTTCTGAAATATAAGAAATTAGATAATATCTCATATATAATTTATAGAAAATATTTAATAGAAAAAAATTATAACATTATATTATAGAACAATTTTAATCAATACATAACTTTACTATTAATCAACAATATCATAAAAGTTAGAATGTATCAATTGTAATGATGATATTTAATATCAAAAATTATTATTATTCTAAAAAATAATGTTCTAAATATGACTTTAACTCCTCTTCATTGTCAAACCCTAAATAACTCTTTAAACATTCAATTTCATGTTGATCCATTCCAATTTCTGAATTGCATTTATTAAGTGCTAAGACTGCACTAACCAATCTATTTTTACTAGTACTTGTATATAATTAGAGTTACTTAAACATTATGTAAAAGAAACAAAAAATTTTAGGATTTATTATGGATAATATCAAATTCAGACCATTCCAAGAAGTCGTTCATACGATAGTGCATCTTCTAACTCTTTTTCTTTCATTAATTTTTTTTCTAAAACCAATTCTCTTATTCCTCTTCCTGTTTTTAAAGATTCTTTGTATATTTCAGCAGCTTTGAGATATCCTAAGTATGGATTTAATAAGGTTATGAGTATTGGACTTTTTTCCATTTGTTCTTTTAACTTTTCTGAATTTGGCTGAATTCCATCAATAAAATTTTTTGAGAAAATTGGCAAGAAATTTATTAACATGTCTGTTACTTCTAATACATTATTAAGCATACTGGGCATCATTACATTTAATTCAAACTGTCCTGCTTGTGCAGCCATGGCTACAGAAACATCCCTTCCTACTATATCAAAACAAATCATGTTTAAACATTCGGCAAGAGATGGATTGACCTTTCCTGGCATGATAGATGAACCCGGATGAACTGCTGCAATAAATATCTCAGCAAAGCCAGCTATAGGGCCAGAAGCCATTAGTCTTAAATCATTAGCAATTTTTATTAATTCTAATGCTAAATTTCTTAATCCTGAAGAACAATCAGCTATATCAAATTTGCTTTGAAGGAAAAAGTAAAGATTTTTAGACATTTTTAAATTTATGCCGGAAACGTTAGAAAGATGTTTAACTACATTTTCTCTATAGCCTTTAGGTGTATTGGCACCAGTGCCTACTGCTGTTCCACCTATACCAATGAATTCTAATTTCCTTTGGCTATTAATAATTTCTTCTTTACATCTCTCTAACGAAAATACATATTCTTCAAATTCAGAGCCTAGTGTTACAGGAATAGCATCCATTAAGTGTGTCCTTCCAATTTTTATAATATTTTTAAAATCAATTGATTTTTTTTTCAAAGATGCAATTAATGTATCTAGCGAGTTTATAGTTAAAATAATATTCATTAATATAGCAATATGCATTGCTGTTGGAAATGTGTCATTGCTGGATTGAGACATATTAACATGGTCGTTAGGACTAATAGTCATATAGTCGCCTTTACTTTTTCCAAGAATTTCTAATGCTCTATTTGCAATTATTTCATTTGTATTCATATTAAAAGCAGTCCCAGCCCCTGAATTGATAGCGTCTACAACAAATTGTTCTATGAACTTTCCTGATAGCATTTCATCACACGCTTGAATAATTGATTTGGCAATCTTCTCATCTAAGACTCCTAATTCAGAATTAGCTAATGCTGCTGATCTTTTAATCATAACATATGCTTTGATAAGGTTCAGGTGAGATTTATGACCTGTTACTTTATACTGTTCTATTGCACGAGATGTAAAGGGACCATAATAAGCGTTTATAGGAACTTTAATTTCTCCTAATGAATCATGATCTATTCTAAATGACATATGGGATTATAAAATTATCTATATTATATATTGATTAATTTTTAAATAATAATATAAGATATTTATCCCTAAAATCATTATAAAAGTTTATATAATATATTTATATAGTTCACAGACCGCATACCACTATGCCGCAAACTAAACCTATTGTAAGTATTGAAAATGTTGTCGCTTCTGCAACTATAAATCAAACGGTTAATTTAAACCAAATTACACAAATATTTCCGGATGTTGAATATCATCCGGACCAATTTCCAGGTCTTGTTTTTAGACTTAAATCTCCAAAAACAGCTACTTTAATTTTTAGCTCAGGGAAAATGGTATGCACAGGGGCAAAATCAGAAGATCAAGCAATTAAAGCAGTAAAAAGCGTTGTTCAAAAGTTAAAGAAAGGAAATATTCAAATAGAAAATGAACCTATAATTGAAATACAAAATATAGTAGCATCAGCAAGTTTAGGTGGTAAAATTCACTTAGAATTAGCTGCAAGGGTGCTTCCACGCAGTATGTATGAACCAGAGCAATTTCCTGGATTAATTCATAGGATGTTAGATCCCAAAACAGTTATTCTTCTTTTTGCAAGTGGGAAATTAGTTTGTACTGGGGCTAAAAAAGAAGCTGAAGTGTATCGTGCCGTGCATAACCTTCACACTTTATTAGAGGAAAAGAGCCTTATGATATATGAAGGATAATTATTTTTGCAATATTAATTTTTTTTCTTCATCAATTAACTTATTTTTATAGAGGATATCTGCCAACTGATTGATAGTCAATAAAAATTTTAGAGTTATTCCATTTTTAGCAAATTTTCTTAATGTTGTATCCCCCCCTCTTAAAAGTATACATATAACATTTTCAATTTTTCCTCCATTATTTCTGATGTTTTCAATAGCATGATCTAAGGATTGTCCTGTTGTAATAACATCATCAATCAATAATGTTTTTTGAAATGGTTCCAATTTTCCTTCAATTAAATTGTTAACTCCGTAACCTTTCGATTCTTTTCTAATATAAATTAGTGGTTTAAACAATTCATATGATAATACAGAAGCAAAAATTAAGCCAGAAGTAGGAATGGTAGCAAGAGTGTCAAATTGAAATTTTTCAGTTTGAATTCTATTTCTTAGTGCTATGATTGTTTGACGAAATATAGCCGGATAACTTTGGATTAATCTTAAATCAATGTAAAAGCTACTGGTTTTACCGCTAGCAAGTTGAAAATTACCAAACTTTAAAGAGTGCGATTGTATTAAAAATTTTGCAAGATTAGTTGTATAACTATTATTCATTTCTCTATAGTATGAAAAAGATTTATTTTAATTCTTTTACAATTATATCAATGCCCGAAATATGGCTTGGATATGGTTCAACACACGTAGTTTTAGATATTAAGCAAGAGAATCTCCTGCAATTTAAATCAGAAGTGAATTTGATGTCGGACGAAAATATTAGGAATATTCTTACAGATATCAAGCTTTCAAAAAAAACTCTTATTTTTCCATTATCCTCTTCAAAACACCTGTTAAAGATTATATCACTTTTGATAGATATTAGTAAATCTGATAACACCATAGAGATTGAGATTGGTACTTTTTCTAATGATTTTCTTAATATTAAAAGTCATTTTGTCCATAATAGAGTATTTCAAATTGATAAAAAGGATTTTTATGAAAAAATTAACAAATTTGATAATGTTGTTTTTATTTCAAAAATTGGTTACGATCCACTTTTTGGATTCAGTGGTACTCCTTCTATAATAACAAGAAATTTTGTAAATGATTTAATGAATGACATTTTTAATTCCAATGAAATTATAAGACCTATTCCTGGACAAATAGATGAACCACTCAAAATTGCATTAGAGTATTATGATAAATTAAGTATATATTCTATTGAAATTTTATGTAATCAATATGGAATTTCTAGTATTTATTATGGGGGTAATTCGAAATTGTTTAGAGAAGCAATTTCTGATTTTAAATCAAATACAGTTTTTAATATAGATGAACAAAAGTCACTAATAATTAGCTCAGGGTCGGAACTTGACAATCATATAACTCTTAATAATTCTTTAAATTCATTATGGAATTCTATAGGGGTATTGAAAAAGCAAGGAACAGCTGTGTTATTAGCAGAAAATAGTCATGGTCTAGGTGATGGCGCTTTAACTATGTATTTAGAAGGAAGATTGAATCTATCTGAAATCAAAAAAACCAATTATATAAATGGCTTAGAGCATTTAGTTTATTTTGAAAATTTGAAAGATGAGTATTATCTTGGACTAGTTTCCTCAATACCTTTCTATTATACTAAAACAAAATTTGGATTGTATAATTATAATAATGTTAAAGAAGTTTTAGAAAATATGATGGCACGTTATGGAAAATCAAGTAAGGTTATGATTTGTCCTGATCCTAGTATAACCCTTTTTATAAAAAAATAGTTCTTATTGTTTTTATCATATCTTTAGTTAATTCCAATCCTATTGTTTTTATGCTATTTTATGAATTTGTTCTTTATATATAAAGTTAAATAGCTTGTTAAGTTAAATATAGAAATTGCAATCTATCCTTAGAAATGTTGGTGATTATGTTATTCGTAATTGCGAAGAAAAAGATCTTCCATTTGTTATTAATATAAATATGATTACACTTCCTGAGCATTATTCTGATTATTTTTTTAATTCCCTTTTGGCAGAGTTACCGGAAGCATTCATTGTAGCTGAAATAAAAAATCAAATAGTTGGATATATTATGTGTAAAATAGAATTTGGATTCTCAAATTTCAGAAAATTAGGTTTTGTAAAAAAAGGTCATGTTGTATCTATTGCAGTTTTAGAAGCACATCGGGGAAAAGGTATTGGTAAAGCATTGATGCTAGAAGGAATTAATGGTGTTATTAGTAGAAAAAGTGATGAAATCTATTTGGAAGTTAGAGTTAGCAATGACAGTGCAGTTCAAATGTACAATAAACTAGGTTTTATTATAAAATCTAGATTAAAAACCTATTATCGTGATGGTGAGGATGCATTTTTAATGGCCAAAGATCTGAGTTAGAGATATATAATATTTTAATTGGTTCTCTTTTGATAATGAAAAGTAACAGACCTACAGGAGTTTTTCTTTTGATTGTTCCTCCAGCAATTTTTCTAATTTACATATATCTATTATTTGCTTCAAATTATGATTTGCTTTTAATAAAACTTAGTATTGTAGGTACGGTTGGAATAATTGTTTCTGTATTTATATGGATTGGATATACTATGATTTCTGCTTCTAATAATAATGAAATTACAGATGATAAAATTTAAATTATTTTTAAATCAAAAACAGTTTGATATATTCTAGGGCCTACCTCTCTTACTACTCTTCCAGAAATTAATTTATATTGATAACATTTGAAATTATTATGGCAATTTATTTTTCCTTCTTCTAAGGCATGCAGTTTACTATTGGCTTTAATATGTGCAAAATAATGAATTATTCCTTTGTTGTTTTCAAGAGCCATGATTGCCGAATCAATAAATTCGGATGCTTGTTCTGGAAGTGGCATAAGAACTCTTGTAGCTTTACCTTTTAAGTGATTATCTATAATTAATCTTGCATTACCCAAAATAGGAATGACTCTGTCTTGAACCTTATTTAGTTTGGAATTAATAATACATAAGTTATGTGCATCAGGATTAGAATCTATGCTATATACAATACAGTCTGGATTTTTTTTTGCAAGAATTATTGAATATGTTCCTACACCTGCAAACATATTAATTATCTTTTCCTTTTTATTAATCATTTGGGAAATTCTAAGTCGTTCGGTCGAAAGACGAGGCGAAAAATAAGTATTTAATACATCTACTTTAAATCGACAGCCGTGCTCTCTATATTCAGTATTTGTTTTATTGATTCCAGTAAGAAAACTTAATTTCCTTGTTCTGTATTCTCCTTGTACTGAAGATATTTGTTGAAAGACGGTGTTTACTGTTTTAATTTTATTTATTAATATTTTGGCTATGATTTCTTTTTTTCCTTCTAATTCCTCTGGAATTTTAATTATTGTTATATCTCCAATTATATCAAATGATGAATAAACCTTTTCAATTTCCTCTTTTGTAAGAATATCTTTTAATGCATTTTTAAGCATTGATCCCATGTCTTTATCTTTTTAAGTAGTAATATTCTCCAGAGTCTTTTTGTATTTTATCTAATTGACTACCATGTTTGTTTACCCGTGGTCTACCAGTACTTTCATCTCTTCTATATGTAATAGATAAATCTTTAAGAAATGAGTTCATTCCTTGTATCTTAGACATAGGTTGACTCGCTATACCCTCTAAACCCGGATTTCCATTAAATATTATTAAAGAATCAGCAACTATATCAATTAATTGCATATCATGATCAATTATTATTGCTGATTTTGCTTGTAACCTTACAAATCTTTGGATAAATTTTGCTAATGCTATCCTTTCCTCAATATCTATAAAAGCTGAAGGTTCATCTAAAGCATAAATATCAGCGTCTCTCATCAAAGATACTGCTATTGCTACTTTTTGTAATTCACCGCCGCTAAGATTTCTTATATTTTTTTCATACAGTTTTTTAACTCCCATTGGAGTAATAATTTGCTCTTCTACAATACTTCCTTCTATAATATTTTGATAGGCTGAGTATAATAATGACTTAACATCCGTATCATATTCTTGAGTTATATATTGTGGTTTATAGGAAATTTTGGCATTATTTATTATCTTTCCATTATCAAAATTTTCTATTCCTGCAATCATCTTCATAAAAGTTGTCTTTCCTAATGCATTTGCACCAATAACTCCTAAAACTTCGCCTTTTCTTATTTTTCCGGAAGAAATTTTAAGATGAAATGCATCAAATTTTTTTTCCAATTCTGAATATTGAGTAACAATATTATTTAAGATATGATCTTCCATAGGATTGAATGTGTCAAATCTGAATCTTTTCTCTCTAAATCTAATATTTTCTGAAGGTATAAAACCATCAAGAAAGTTATTTATTCCGGTTTTTGTTGATTGTAAACTAGAAACAATTCCATAAGCTCCAGATTCACCATATAATATGTGAATATAATCAGATAAATAATCTAATAAAGTTAAATCATGCTCAATAATCATGACTGTTTTTCCATTTCTAGCAAGATTTTGTATTACTTTAGCTACTGCTAATCTTTGATAAATATCATTATATGATGATGGTTCATCAAAGAAATAGTAATCTGCATCTTTAATTGCAGATACAGTAACAGCTAATCTCTGCAATTCCCCTCCACTTAATTCATTTAAGTTTTTATTAAGTGAATTTTTTAATCCTAGTTCTTCAGAAATTTCCATAGCAGTTTTATTTTCATCAAATTTCTTTAACATTTCATTTACAGTTCCTTTAAATACCTTTGGTATTCTATAAACAAGTTGAGGTTTTATCGATACCTTCAAATTTCCATTTGCTATGTTTTCAAAATGTGACTTGAATTCAGTGCCATGAAATTTTTCAATAACATAATCCCATTCAATATCAGAATCATAATTACCAAAATTCGGTTTAAGATTTCCAGCTAATATATTTATAATAGTAGATTTTCCCATACCATTTCTACCAAGTAAACCAACAACAGAACCTTTCTTAGGCGTTGGTAAATGATATAACCTAAAAGAATTTATACCATATTGATGAATTTTATGCTCACCTAATTCTTTTGGCAAATTTACTATTACAATTGCTTCAAATGGACATTTTTTAACACAGATTCCACAACCAGTACATAGGTCTTCAGAAATAACTGCTTTACCATCTTCTTCTCTTTGAACAATACATTCGCCGCCTGTTTTGTTAACAGGACAATAAATAATACATTCTAATCCACATTTTTTTGGTTTACATAACTCTTCATCTAAAACCGCTACTCTAGCAGTTGTTTCAGGATTTCCCACTCTAGTTATATTTTTTACATTTATGTATTATATCTCTTGCTAGGTTGAATTTTGATTATTATTAATTGCGTTTTATGAATTTAAAAAAGAATAAATTAACCTTATTATATTTTTTATTTAGCCGGTCATAGTGACAGGGTGCGACCCGGACCCATACCGAACCCGGAAGTCAAACCTGTCGTCGCTGCCTAGTACTGACCTACGTGAGTGGTTGGGAAAGGGCAGTGCTGGCGTTTTACAACATTTTAGTTCTAAAAGAGCACTGTTAATTGTCAGTCTCTTCATTCATAATAAACTTAATAATTGTTCTTATTCCAAAACCTGTTGCTCCAGCTGGATTATATGATTTTGACAAGCTACCTTCCTGATTCCATGCTGTTCCCGCAATGTCTAAATGTACCCATGGAGTGTTTTCTACAAAGTTTGACAAAAAAGCCGCAGCAGTAATGGCCCCTGCTGCTCTTCCTCCAATGTTTTTAATATCTGCATTTTTACTTTTTATTTGATCATGATATTCTTCAAACAAAGGTAATTGCCACATTTTTTCATCAGTAATTTTAGATGTGTCCATGATTTTTCTAATTAATTTTTCATCATTGCCTATTATACCTGCTACATTAGTACCTAATGCAATAATACAAGCACCAGTCAATGTAGCCATGTCAATTATTATTTTTGGATTATATTGCTTAATGCCGAAGGATAGAGCGTCTGCAAGTATTAGTCTACCCTCTGCATCTGTATTTAGTACCTCTACACTTTTTCCATTGTACATATTAATAATATCGCTTGGTCTATAAGATGAATTTGAAGGCATATTTTCAACAGCAGGAATGATTCCAATCACATTATTTTTTATTTTCAATGAGGATAATGATTTCATTATTGAAATAACATTAACGCCCCCACATTTATCAAACTTCATTTCGTCCATTTTTTCACTCGGTTTAAGAGATATTCCACCAGAATCAAATGTTACAGCTTTTCCTACAAGTAAAATTGGGTTTTCTTCATTTTTTATTCCTTTGTATTCAATTATTATTAGTTTAGGAGTATTAATACTCCCACTTCCTACAGAAACTATTCCATTTAATCCAAGATCTTTCAGTGTATCTATATTTATAATCTTTGATTTGGTTTCTTGATTTTTTATATTTAATGCTATTTTTGCAAGATGTTCTGGAGAACATTCATTAGGAGGTAAATTACTAATTTCTCTTGCATCATTTACAGATTGGCATATTGCCGATATTTCATTGATTATTCTTTGAAATTCTTTTGAATCTGACTCTATTAATATTGAAACTTTGGAAATAGTATTATTCTCCTTAGTAGTTTTGAATTTTTCAAATGAATATGATGAAAGAATAATTCCCTCTATTAATGATTCAATTATTTCTTTAGATGAATCAAAAGGAATAATTGAAAGTTCTTTTATTTTGAATTCTCTAGAATATTGAATTATTTTTCCTGAAATTATTCTTGATTTCTCTGTATTAAATTCATTTTTGTTTCCCAAACCTACAAATAATATTTTTTTAGCAGGAATTTTTGCAAATGTATGTAATTCATTAAATAAACCAAATTTCTGTATGTTAGAAATAATTTCTTTTCCTACAATACTTATTTCTTTATTAAGTCTACTCAGTAAATCTGAATAGTCTCCATTGAGAAAACATCCAATAACTAAAAGTTCAGTTCTCTTTTCGCTTATTTTTGTTTGATCAGCTATAATCTTTAACATACATTAGGAAATTGAATAATAATATTTTAAATTATTGAATTAAATTTATGTTTTCTATATAAATAATTAAATCATCTTCCAGCTAGATTTTTATCTTTCTTCATATTTTGTTCCTCTATGCCACATTTGTGGTCTGAGGATATTAATACATGATATTTCATATGCGTTATCTAGATCTAAAAAGAAAAATCCAAGAGATTAGAATCAATGCAATAGAAGGAATTGCAGAAGCAGGATCAGGTCATCCTGGGGCTTCTTTTTCTGCTGCTGAAATAATGGGAGTATTATACTTTAGAAGACTACGTCATGACCCAACAAATCCAATTTGGACTGAACGAGACTACTTTATTAATTCAAAAGGACACTCAGCTCCAGGTTATTATGCAACTTTGGCAGTAGCTGGATACTTTTCAACTTTTGAAATGAAAAGTTTAAGAAAATTCGGGTCTAGATTGCAAGGTCATCCTGTAAGATATTCAAAGCTTTTACAGCATCATTCAGTACCAGGAGTAGAATATTCAGCAGGTTCAGAAGGTATAGGTCTTTCTGTTTCAATTGGAATAGCTTTGGCAAATGTTATTGATAACAAAAAAAATAATGTTTATGTTTTATTAGGTGATGGTGAAACTAATGAGGGTCAAGTATGGGAAGCTGCTATGGCAGCTCCTAAGTATAAATTAGATAATCTTGTAGCAGTTTTAGATAGAAACAAAATTCAACAAGATGGATTTACTGAAGATGTAATGCCCCTGGATCCTGTTCGTGATAAATGGGTTGCTTTTAACTGGAATGTAATTGAAATAAATGGACATAAAGTAGAACAAATAATGGATGCATTAAACAAAGCTAGTGAAATAAAAGATAAACCTACTATTATAATTGCAAATACCATAAAGGGTAGAGGGATTAAGCATATGGCTAATAATCCTCAATGGCATGGTAAAGCGCCTCAAAATAAACAAATTCCATTATTAATCGAAGAATTAAAAGGAGAATATTTGATAGCACCATCAATAATCGCTGGAGAAAAAGAGAATTATGAGGATAAAATTAAAAAAGTAGAAAGAGGTGATGCAGACATTATTCATTTAGATGTGATGGATGGAAAATTTGTTCCTAATACTACTTTTTTAGCTGATACAATAAAAAAGTTAAGACCAATAACCAATATACCTTTTGATGCACACTTAATGATTGAAAAACCATACGATCATATTGAAGAATATATCAATGCTGGGTGTGATATTATTACAATTCATGCTGAAACTTGTGATAATGATAAATTTCGTTATATTAGAGAAAAGGTAATGTCAGCAGGAATAAGTTTGGGTATAGCAATTAATCCAGAAACCGAACTTCCAGAATGGGCTTTTTCTTATTTGGATGATATTGATGTAATAATAGTTATGTCTGTCAACCCAGGTTTTACAGGGCAAAAATTTATTCCTGAGATTACATCTAAGATTAGCAATTTGAATAGGTCTTTGAAACTGAAAGGATACAAAGGATATATTGAAGCGGATGGAGGAATAGATGCTTCTACTGTTCAAAGGGTCTATGATGCAGGAGCAAGGATTATGGTAGCAGGTAGCGCAGTTTTTTCTAATTCAGATATAAATACTGCAATTTTACAATTAAAACATAAAACTAATGTAACTTTAGAAAGAAACTTATTAAAAAAAGCAGATGAAAATGGTATAAGAAAAGACTGGATTATTGCTCGTAAGCATATCTTAATACCTCTTGCTAGTGAATTAGGAATAGAAGATGAAATTAATCAATTGTAATGAATTAAAAAAAGGGGATATGCGATCTGCATATGGTAATGCCCTTGTTGAATTAGGTACAATTAATAAAGATATCGTATGTGTTGGTGCAGATACCACTGATTCATTAAAAACAAAAAAATTTGGAGATAAATTTCCTGATCGATTCTTTAATATAGGAATAGCTGAGGCAAATCTTGTTTCCATCGCTGCAGGTTTTGCTATTGCTGGCAAAATTGCATTTGCAAGTACATATGCTGCTTTTTTACCAGGAAGATGTTTAGATCAGATTCGTAATGCAATATGTTATCCTAGTCTGGATGTTAAATTAGTTGTATCTCATGCTGGTTTAACAGTTGGACCAGATGGTGCTTCACATCAACAAATTGAAGATATATCTACTATGAGAACAATTCCTAACATGAAAGTACTCGTACCTTCAGATTCTGTTTCTTCATTCAAAATAATTAAAAATATTGTAGATATTTCAGGTCCATTTTATGTAAGACTTGCTAGGCCATCATCAGAAATCCTTTATGATAATAATGATAGTGAATTCAAAATAGGTAAAGGAAATATTTTGCAAGATGGATCCGATGTGACTATTATTGGATGTGGATTGATGGTTTATAAAGCTCTTAAAGCAGCTAAAATTTTAAAAGAAAAATTCAATATATCGTGTCGTATAATTGATTGTTATTCAATAAAACCACTAGATACCGATTTAGTGATAAAAGCAGGCCGTGAAACTGGTGGAATTATTACTGTTGAAGAGCATAATATAATAGGTGGTTTGGGAGGTGCAGTTGCGGAGGTATGTTCAGAATCTTATCCTTGTTATATAAAACGACTTGGAGTTAGAGATACATTTGGAGAATCAGCAAGGGATTCCGAATTGGATGTTTTGCTTGAATGTTACGGACTAACCGAAAAAGAAATAGAACGGGCTGTGCTATCTACTTTTGATAAATTAAAAAAATGAAAATATTTCTGGATACTGCTAATATTAAATCCATTCGTCATTATTCTGAAATGGGAATGGTCGATGGGATAACAACTAATCCTACTCTTCTTTCAAAAGAAAGTGGAGACCCGGAAGAAATAATGAAAGAAATAGTAAAGATTGTACAAGGACCAGTTAGCTTAGAGGTTATATCTACCGAAACTAATCAAATAATTAAAGAAGCTTATATTCTTAAACGGTATGGTTCAAATGTAGTAATAAAGGTTCCAATGATTCCTGATGGATTAAAAGCAGTTAAAAAATTAAAAGAAGAAGGAATAGAAACAAATGTTACTCTTGTATTTTCTGCTAACCAAGCTCTATTAGCTGCTAAGGCTGGGGCCTCTTATGTAAGCCCTTTTATTGGAAGGCTAGATGATATGGGTAATGATGGAATGAACCTTATTAGAGATATAAACCAGATTTTTAAAAACTATCAATACAATACTAAAATTCTTGTAGCAAGTATACGTCATCCTATTCATGTTATTGAATCTGCTAAAGCGGGAGCCGATGTTGTAACTTTACCACCAGATATTCTTGGCAAAATGTTTTTACATCCTCTTACAGATAAAGGGCTAAAAGCATTTATTTCAGATTGGGAGAATCTTAAAAAGACTAATCCTTCCATTAAGATTCTATAACCGTATTAGGATTACTTTTATAATCCAATTATACTTTAAGCAGATTAATAACTTTCTTTGGTATATCTTCTACTCGACTAGCTAATGTTTTATTGTAGCTAAGATATTTTAAATTGTGACCAATATTTATTAGATCATTTAAATCTTTGCCTAATCCAAGAGCTGCCATATGAATGGAGAAACTTCTATAGGTCAAAACCATTTCTTTAACTGCATCATAATTTGAAGGTTCTCCATCAGTTAGTGTAATCATTATTTCAGGTTTGAATGATTTGATAAAAGGTACAAGAATTGTGTATATTTCGGCTAATGGTGTACCGCCACTTGCTCTTATTTGAGCCAATCTTCTGGCACTTACCGCTGACCAAGGAATTTTAGGTGATTTAATTAGCCAACACTTTACTTTTTTTGCTTCAGTACTAAATGCATATACAGCAAAATCTATTCCTAAGTAGCTAAGTGCTTCACATAATGCTAAGGTAGCTTGTTTGTATTTTAATTCAATTTCTTCAATACTACTAGAATGGTCAAGTAAAATAACTACTTTTGTTCTAATTGATATTTTAAAGTCAGTAAGAAAAGGTTTAGCCTGAGAATCAATATAGGCTTCAGTATCTAATTCATCGCCTTCTTCTTGGTGGACTTCTATCCAACCAGTTTTCCAATCTCTAAATGCAGATTTGGTTTTTTGAATTAATTCTATATCATATATTTCTGATTCATTTACATCTATTCTATTAGGGATACTAATATCAAAGTTTTCTAAACTGTCGTATCCTTTTGTTTCTGATTTCTTACTTTCTTTTAATAACGTATCATATTCTTTTACAACATCTTTTCCTTCAATAATTTCTTTTATTGTTAGATCAAATTCTTTATCTTCTAGTTTTGATTTTATTACCTTTTCTAGCTGTTTAAATAAATCTAATTTATTCATTGCCATGCCTATATTAGATCGAGGAGTAGTCAAAGGAATTGATAGTAAAGGATCTATTTGTAATATTTTAATTATTTCTCTTACCTTATTATAAATCCAATCTGTTCCTAATCTTTTATCAATAGCTTCTCTAATACACTCATTTGCAAAATCTGTTGCTTGTTTAACCTTGTCGAATTCATTTCCGAATAGTTCTCCTTTTATATATCCAGTAAGAAAATACTGTGAAAAAGCTTCAATTATTTTATATCTTCCATATATGGTATTTAGAAGAGGTTTTGATAACCAAGACATGCCTTCATAAAAAATTATTTCATTTGTCATGCCCTGCCAAGTATCTAAACCTAATGTTTCTATTCTTTTGGTTTCTATACTAGTAAGAATAAATCCATATGCATGATCTTGACGAGATACCTTTACTTTAGAAGTATATCTTATTTTCATTGATTCATACCATAATGCAACTCTCCACTGCCTATATCTTTGAAATTCTTCACCATGAAAATAATTTAATGTTGGTAAAATAATTTGTTGTTTTTCAATGTCTGTCTGAGGAGCTTTATCTTTAGAAAGTATGACAATGACTTTGGGATTGTTAGACCATCGACGAGAAAGAAAAATAGCTATGTCAAGGAGAACATCATTTCGTAAATATCTTTTATTATTATCAAATGTCACATTTATCAACCAAATATCGAAATTATCATATCCATAACTTTTCTGTATTCTACTTCTCCCCATTGATTATATGCATTAGCAAAAACTATTTCAGCTGCAAATCTAGGATCGGTACCAATATTTATTAATTTAGTAAATGCAATTGTTTCTCTTAAACTCGGTCCATAAAAAAGTTCCTCTACTCCGGCAGCTTCTCTTAATGCTCTTGCTAATTTTATTGCACGTTGTATGTTAATTAAATTATCGTTATTTACTGTAGTATGTTGTTTAATAATCTCAAGTTCTGTTTCCTCCGGTGGATAATCTAAATTAAGCCTTATTGGAAATCTGCTTAAAAGTTGAGGTGGTAATTCTTTAGTCCCAATATGTGACAAAGGATTGATTGTAGCAACTACAAACCATTCTTCACTAGCTCTGATAATCTGACCTTCTGCTTCTTTCAATATTAATTGCCTCCTATCATCTAAAGCTTCATCTAATCTTAGGAGCATATCTGGTTCCGCAGCATTTAATTCATCTAAATAAAGGATACCTCCCTCTTTCATAGATTTTACCAAAATTCCCTCTACAAAGTTGATTTCACCATTTTCTATAGTTTTAGTTCCAACTAAATGAGATTCTCTTGTTCTAAGACTAAAGTTTACAGAAAAAATATTCTTACCAAGTTCAGATGCAAATTTTCTTACCAGAGCAGTTTTTCCTGTTCCTTTAGGACCAATTATAAGAGCAAAAAGTTTAATTTTGTTAGCTTTGTTTAATATATCTATAGATTGATTCCAATCTAGATAATTGATAGTCTCTACTACATTACTCATTAATAGTATTACAGATAAGTTTAATTTATAAATTAACTCAATAACTGTTAAACATTATGTATGTGAGTAAATTATCTTCTTTTTATTATTTATGTAATCGGTTAGTAACATCTTGTCTATTGAATCTGGATTAATATAATAAGATCTTCCATTTACATATTTCTCCATTTCATTTACATAACTCAATAGCGAATCTTCTTCACTTATCATTATAGTATCAATCTGAATTCCATTTTTATAACATTTTTTGGCCTCAATTATAGTACGTTCGCCTATAAATTGATCAACTTGTCTATATCTATAACACAAATATACTAATTCTCCTGAATTTACATCTAAATTCATTTCATGACTTTTCTTAATGGAGTTTATTGTATTTTTATCAGGAATATAAAAATGCGAATATGGTCGTTGTGAAAGTATTTTTTGCTGTTCATTTTCATTATCAATAAAACATGCGCTAGGATGACCATCTGTAATAAGGACAATTCTTTTATTTTCTATTGAATTTTTTTGTAAAATTTTTTTTGATAATCGTAATGCTGCTTGGTAATTTGTATAATGAAGGAAATCAACACCTGGTTCAAAAGTTTTTAAATATGGAATATCTTGAGGATCTATTTTAGAAGCTAAGGCGCCAAATCCTACTAGGTTTATTGTGTCAGAAGGAAAATATTTTTTATGTAATAGATACAATGACCATAATGCTCTCTTAGCAGCTTCTATTCTACTTAAATCTCCATACATTGTAGAATATCTCATTGTGGAACTGAGATCAATGCAATATACTATTGAAACTCTAACATCCTGAATAGTTTCATATTGTTCAAAATCTTCGGTATCAAATTTTATCGGTATTTCAATTTTCCCGTTTTTTTTTGCAAGTCTTTGAATGGAATTTAATAGTGAATTTGGAACATTAATTAATCTAGTATCATCACCAATTTCGTATTTTTTTGTTGTGTCTAGTAAAAGGGATCCATAGCCGAAATTTTTGGTTTCATGAATTCCAAAATCACCTTTTTTTAATTCTTTCATAACATCTTGTAGTATTTTTCCACCAATGTTCACAAATCCTTTACTACTTAACCATTTTTCTGAATTTTTTAGATAACCCTTTTTTATAAGAGTTGTAATAATGGATTGATTTGATTTTAAATTATTGTAAGATGTAATTGTTGGATATTTATCATTTTTGTAATCTAAATCATTTTCTTTGTTATATTTATCTTGATTCTTTTCTTTTTTTCTTATACTTTCTTGTAAAGTTTGTTCTAATTCCTCTAAAGATTGTGTCCTTTCTTTGAGAATTTCTCTTCCAATTGATTTTAGTAGATCTTCGAGTAATTCATGACTTATGTCTTGTTCTGCTTGGTCTTCAAATTTTTCATTTGAAGTATTAGATGCTTCTTTTTTGAAAGGAAAATAAATGAAATCTTTCGACTTATTCATTTGTGGGTTTCATATATCCCCTTTTCTCTTCTATCGACAATTGGATTATCTAAATTCCGTAGACCTTCTAGTACTAATTCTACTATTGATGCTCTATATTCTTTATCTTGTTTATTAGAAAAAGATAATCCATTAATATCAATTCTATTATATTTCATATTTTTTGTAAATTCATCTTTTTCATTTTCCATAATCTCTACCATTTTGTTCATTATTTTTAAGAATGTAGGGAAGTTTTTCAATTGATTTTCGTAATCATTAAGGGAATTGCTCCTTTCATTTCCTAGAAGTTTTTGTGATACTATAAATTTTTTGTTCTTATCAAATTCACTTTTTAATAATCCAATTTCATCTCTATCTATGATCTGGATATATTCTCTAGATATATTTTTTATTGATTCTAAAACCAATTTATTTAAAATTTCTATTCTATTTTGATTATTGTCATCTAATTCAGATAATTCAAATTTTGATGTTTGTTGTATGCTATGGATATCTGAAAATCTAGGTACTGCCTTAACATTATGGATTAAAGCTCTTACTCGTTCAGCCTCACTAACTATTGCTTCAATTGAATGAACAGACATTCTAACACTAACTCCTTTGTCTTGGTTAATGTCTGAATTTGTTCTTGCTATCTGTGTAATATTTACAATAGTTTTCAAAATAAAAATAGGTAATATGATATTTTTTGGATCACTTAGTTTTATTTCCTGTATTGATATAAGCATTTCATCAATAATTTTAGTAGGATAACGTGTCTCAATATGACTTCGAAGTCTGTCAAATAAAGGTTCTATTATTTTTCCAGAATGAGTATAATCAATTGGATTCGAAGTAGCTATTATTTTTAGATCTGGCTCAAAATAAACAGGATATGATCCAGTAGTAAATTTACCTTCTTGTAATACACTTAACAGAGAAACTTGTTTTCTAGGATCTAACACAGGTAATTCATCAATACACAAAATTCCATGTCTTGCTTGCAATAGTTGACCAGGTGAATATGATTCTATATTATACATTTCAACTCCTTTTTTTGCTATTTTGATAGCGTCAATTTGTCCTACTAAATCTTTAACCGAAATATCAGGAGTTGCTAAAAGATATCTATATCTTTCCGATCCACTAATCCACTCTATTTTAGTATCTAATCCATTATTTCTAATATTATCTTCTGTTTCCTTTGAAATAGTGAACCTTGGAGAATAGTGTACAATTTCTTTATCTTCTAATAAAGAAATCATTTCTTCAGCTCTAATTGTTGTGGGGATGTCATTGGTTAAGGATTCTCTAATAATAGGTATTGGTGATAATAGATTTTTGGATATAGATTCAGCTAGTTTTGTTTTAGCTTGCCCTATTTGTCCAACTAATAACAGATCATGACCAGCAAGAATTGCTCTATTTATTGATGGTATTATATCATCATCATATCCAATGATTCCCTTGTATGGGTTTTCACCTTTTTTAATAAGGCTTATTAAATTTCCTCTAATTTGGCGATCAACTTTAACATGTTTATAATTTATTTCCAGAATGTCTCTTAGTGTTTTAATTTCTTTATAATTTTCTGGAACACCAGGTAATATTTCAATATATTTTGGATAAGATTGGTATGAGTCTAATACCATCTTCTCAATATCTTTAAAATTCAACAGATTTCTTGCTAAATTAAACAAAATTTAAACATTGTTAAAAAGACTTACATATGTTATGCTATTTGAAAATTATTTTTTATAAAGAATATAAACTAAATTAACGGATCACTACTACTATTTCTTAAATCGTGGGATTAAGGTTGTTATATGGTATTTCTTAATTTTTTTATTCTATTATTCTTATTCTTTGACATTTTACTATTAATATATATATATATAAAATATAGTATTACAAATAAATACATATATTGCTATTTAAAATTTAAAGACCTAAAAGACTCATTTGGCCTTTTCCATTTACTATTTTTGTGATACTAATTAAATTATTTTTCTTCTTCAATTCTAGTATGATTTTTATTTAGGTCTTAACTCTAGTTTTAAGAGTTGTCAACAGCAGACTATAAACATATTGTTAGAATTATGGGAAAAGATGTAGAAGGAGATAAAAAAATAACCGTTGCTTTGAGTAAAGTTAAGGGTGTTGGTTATAATTTTGCTCAAGTATTACTTCAAAAATTAAATATAAATCCATATATTAGAGTTGGTCTTCTTACTGATAAAGAATTACATGATATAGAGAATGCTCTTAAAGATCCTAATAAAATCGGTATTCCATCTTTCTATTTTAATAGAAGAAAAGATATGGATACTGGCTCTAATCTTCATTTACTTACATCTGATTTGGATTTTATCGTTTCAAACGATATAGATAGAGAAAAAAGTATTATGAGTTGGAGAGGCTATAGGCATATGTTTGGATTACGTGTTAGAGGTCAACGCACGCGTACAACAGGTCGAAGAGCTAGTGCAGTTGGAGTACGTAAAACTGGATTAACGGCACCAAAAGAACAAAAAAGTGGTAAGTAATGGGCGATCCTAAAAAATCAAGAAAAACATTCCGAAGGCCACGTCAGATATGGACTACAGAGCAATTAAGTTCAGAGTTGTATCTTGTTGGATCTTATGGTCTTAGAAGCAAAAACGAATTATGGAAAGCACAAACTAAGGTTGCAGATATAAGAAATCAAGCACGTGAATTATTAGCTTTAACAATTGAAGCAAGACAAGTACAAGAAACTAAACTTTTAAACCATCTTCATAAACTTGGATTAGTAAAAGAGTCTGCAACTCTAGACGATATTCTTAATTTAAAATTGGAAGATATTTTAGAAAGACGATTGCAAACCATCATTATGAAAAAGGGTATATCTAAATCTCCACAACAGTCGAGACAGTTAGTGATCCATGGACATGTATCAATAGGTGATAGAATTATTGATATTCCTAGTTATCTGGTAAAGAAAGATGAAGAATCTCAAATTGTCTTACATGATGAATTTCTTACTCAATCTCAAAATCCTCAAACCAGTTAATCATAAGAAACAATATCAACATGATCTATTTTTCCATCTGAATTCATATCAAATCCTTGAACAACTAAGGCCAAGTCATCATCATTCATATACTTGTCAAAGATTTTGTTTCCATAATTAGTTAATCCAATTACCGCTGCTTTTGTTCCTATACTCCTTACACCAGCTAGAACTAGAATTTTCTTATCTTTATTATAAGGGTTGTTTATTTTAGCAATTAATCCATGATTGTCCATGTTAAAAATTCTTCCTGATCTGTCAATTAATCCTGACCAATAATTATCTTCATTAAATTGAATTGGAAGATATTTGTTGAATTCAGAAGTAACAATATTGGTTCCTGGACCTCCAATTAATATTAAATTTATATTATCAATATCTTTTTCTGCTTTTGCATCTACATCTAATTTAACTATGAAGCCAGACAATGAATCGCATAAAGTTCCTAAATAAAAACTTAAATGAACAGCATAATGTCCATCTCTTGAAGAAGATTTGTAAGGGCCATGAGGATCAGGTGCTCCTACAACTATTAATCCATAAAATGAATTATCTTCATAAAACTCTTTTAATACATAAGGTATATTTTTTCTCTTTTGTTTTTGTGAGTAATTTGAAGCTTCTAACTCCTTCTCATCTCCTTCAAGTTCTAAACCAAATGAAGTACTTGAGGTTGAATAAAGTCTAGCTGTACCTCCTCTTATTAGACTTGTTCCTACTTGTTCTATGGCTCCTATTTTGACTAATTTTCTGATATAATAATATACCGTTTGCTCAAAAAGTTTTAATTCTTTTGCTATTTGTGCAGGATACATAGCTTTAATTGATAATAATTCTATTATTTTCCATGCAATACTATTTGATAAAATTCTAATGTCAGTTACATTATCAAACAATAAAATTTTTTTACTTATGGTGTTTCCATTATGATCATAGATTATAGTCTTTTTTTTCATTCTATTTCTTGTTTTACTATCTATAAAATGTTTTATAGTGGTAAGATAATTATAAAGATGCTTTATTTGTTTTTCTATGTAAAATCAAGATACGAATATAAATATTTTTGTAGTGGTATAGTACAATTATTAATAGACTATTTAAAGTAAATTCTAGTTTATATAATATTATTCATGTGCTCTATAATAGGATATATTGGCAAATTTTCTGCAGCATCGGTTCTTGTTGGAAGTTTAAAGAAAATGGAATATAGAGGATATGATAGCGTTGGAATAGCTACTTTTGAAAGCAATAAGATTTTAATCCGTAAAGGCGTAGGTAAAGTGCTTGATGTTGATAACTCTCTCCACTTATATAATATGCCGGGACAAATAGGAATAGGACATACTCGCTGGGCTACTCATGGAGGTATAAGTAAAGCTAATGCACATCCACATACAGACTGTGACGATAATGTAGTTGTAGTTCATAATGGAATAATAGATAATTATCTACAATTGAAGGATAGTCTTATAAAACAAGGTCATATTTTCCAAAGTCAAACTGATAGTGAAGTAATTGCTCATTTGATAGAGACCTATCTTAAAAAGTTTGATATTAAACATGCTATTATTGAAACGTGTAAGCAAATACATGGTTCTTATGCATTTGTTGCAATTTTCAAATCTGGAATAGTAGCTGGTACTCGATTAGATGAACCATTAATCATTGGAATTGGAAGTAGTGGTAATTTCATTTCTAGCGATGTATTAGGATTCCTAGAATATACTGATAAATCTATTTTCCTTGATAATCATGATATAGTTATTTTAGAAGATCAAAATATCAATTTATTTGATTTTAATGGTAATACTATATCAAGACCTGTAACTCAAGTCGCCTGGGAATTAGGTGATATTGATAAAGGCAAATACGCTCATTATACAATCAAAGAGATCCATGAACAAAAAAATTCTATACCTATGGCTTTTCAGATTAACAGAACTTCTCTTAAAAGAGCAGTAGATATTATTTCTTACTCTAAAAATATTTTTATTACAGGAAGTGGGACGAGTTTTCATTCGGCTTTATTAGCAAAATATCTTTTCTATAAATTTGCAAAGATAAGGACAGAAATAATAATGTCAAGTGAATTTGAATATGTGTCGGGACCGATTGATGAAAACTCTCTCTTGATCGCTATTTCACAGAGTGGTGAAACAGCAGATGTTTTAAATTCCGTTAAGATAGCTAAACAACATAAAGCAAAAATTCTATCAATCGTAAATATATCAACTTCTTCTTTAACTAGGTTAAGTGATCATTATGTTTCCATAAATTGTGGACCAGAAATAGGTGTAGCTGCAACAAAAAGTTTTACTGCACAATTAGCAGTAATATATTCTATAATAGATAATTTTTGTACAAATAACAGGCCATTAGATATATCAACAGATACATTTAGTAATGTTCTCAATGAGATTCTAAAAGATGATTCGTATCTGGAAAAAATAGCTGATGATATAAAATCTGTCCAAGATATCTACATTTTAGGTACATCTTTTCACTATCCAATTGCATTGGAAGGAGCTTTAAAAATAAAAGAACTTGCTTATATTCATGCAGAAGGTATAGCTGCTGGAGAAATCAAACATGGACCTTTGGCATTGATTGAACCTAGTACAATAGTTATAGTACTTAATCCAGAAGATGAAACTTACCATAACATATTAAATAGCATACATGAAATGAAATCTAGAGGCGCAAAAATTATTGGAATTTCGAATAAAAACAATGATCTATATGACTATTTTATCAAATTGCCTTTAGTTAATAAATATTTGTATCCAATTATTGAAATTATTCCACTTCAAATATTATCTTATTATCTTGCAATAAAAAAGAATGCTAATCCTGACTATCCAAGAAATTTAGCTAAATCAGTAACCGTAAAATAATTTTATTTCTTTTTAATTATAATGTTAAGTTGATTTAATGTAAATTTTTTCTTCTATGTTTTTTTCATATTCTCTCTCAATATACTTTAACAAAATTTTCCCGTTCAATTTTCCCTTTTCCTTTATCATTGTTGCAATTGATATCCCTCCAGCACCAACTCCTTCTTTTACAAACCCACTTGCAAATGCTTTTAGTCCTGGTTTTGTAGATTCAATTAAATGTAAATCCACAACTAATATACCTACATTATTATCAATAGACAATACTAAATTTTTAAAATCAGCCGTTTGATCATTATAAATATATTTTGTTGTACCTATTGCAACATTATCAGTTGTAATATTAACATTAAGACTTTTTAAAATCGCTAAAATAGCACACATTTGTGTTCCTCCTGCAAGCATTACTTTTCCACCATATTCAATAGCTCCTTGTGAAATACCTGCCACTGAAGGCATCATCGGATCACCTAACAAAGAGATAGCATCAAAAGGTTTATCTTTCAATGATCCAAAAGTAATATTATTATTTTTCATACTTTGCCTTACAATTGTATTCTTTAAATTATGTGGATTTTTCGACATACTGCTACTTATTTTATTTTCTGCATCTATACCTAAAGATAACATTACTCCCAACGCAGTTGTAGTTCCACCAGGAATGCTTTCTCCAAGAATTATAAGATCATTACATTTAGAAAGTTGTTTACCAACAATTAATCCATATCTGTAGGCTTTTTCTACTTCTTTTGGCTCCATAGCTATACCTTTAGAGATATTATAACCTGATTTTAGGTCAAAGGAAAACATTGGAATATCTGGTTTAACTTTTACTCCTGCATCCACTACAATAAAAGGAATATTTCCAATATTTAACATGGTTTTTGTTATTATTGCAGGCGTTGGTTTTCCATCTGGAGTTGCAGGTACTCCATTTATACAATTACATTTTCCATAATACAGAAATTCTGCATCAGCAACAGGGGTATATTTTATCAAGTCTTTATTAGCACCTGCAGCAGTAATACCTGGAATTTCAGTTGTATCAGTATGTGAAATTACACAAATGAAAATGGAATTATTTGACTCTTTATCTATATTATATTTGCCATTTACTAAAGTAATATCTTTATACTTTTCTATCAATTTATCATTCTTCATTAGTCATAAATTTTATAAATTGTTCTTTTGTTCTATGAACTAAGACATAATTGTTTTTCTTTTCTTCTCCTATTGTAGAAATTGGTTTGTTTCCATAATTATGACCAGGATAAACAACCAGATTATCGTCTAAATTTAATATTTTTTCAAATAAGCTGTTGTACATCTCTTCAGGATCACTACCAGGTAAATCAGTACGGCCACAATTTCCAACAAATAATGTATCTCCAGTAATAATAATTTTAGAATCGATTATTAAACATATACTATCTTTGGAATGCCCAGGAGTAAATAATACTTTTAAATGAGTTTTACCTACCTTCAATTCCTCTCCATCATTTACTGAAATATCATGTTTTTCTTTAGAATTTTTATGTTGAATTACTTTGCATTTAGTAATAGCAACAATTTGATCATTACCAAGTATATGATCGTAATGAGAGTGAGTATTAATAACATATTTTACTTTATACTCGTTCTTCTTTATTATTTCCAAGATCTTTTCTAAGTCCCAAGATGGATCTATAATTGCTGTTTCTTTTTCTTCACCATCATCTGTTATTAAATAGGAGAAATTTGCCATTTGTCCTACTGGGATTTGTTCTATTTTAAATGCCATATTATATTATTCCCTCTTCCACTTCAATAGGTATTCCTATCTTCTTTAATATTAAATTACCAGTATATTTTTTTTTATTTAATAGACCTCGCTTTATTCTATGAAATGTTATCGTTGTATCTGCTCTTATACAATCAGATACGATTTCTCCATTGTTAGGATTTAAACCTGATGGGATATCTACAGATATAATAAATGCTTTTGATTTATTTATCAATTTAATTGCTGTTAAATGTGGATCTTGAATATCTCCTTTAATTCCAGTGCCAAAAATTCCATCAATAATTACATCTGCATACAATATTTCTTTTTTTGTTTTATTATCGATATCATTCAAATTTATAAATTTTATAGTTCTATTCATTTTATCGATAATTTGAAAATTTGTTAGTGCTTCATCTGTCTTTATAGAGGATGGATCTCCAAGTAATATTACTTTAAGATTAATATCTAAACAAGCTAAATGTCTAGCTGCAACCATTGCATCACCGCCGTTATTACCAGTTCCACAAATCGCTAAAATTTTTAACTTTAAAATTCCTTTATTTTTAAATCTTTTAATGATAAAATCTGCTATTCCAAAGCCGGCATTTTCCATCATTATAACTTTTTTCATTCCAAATTTATTATGCCCTACATTTTCAATTTCATACATTTGATCTGAAGAAATAACAATTTCTTTACTTTGACTCTTTTTTCTTCTTGTTGTTGTTGCTGTTGTTTGATATCTCTTAACTTTTATATTCTTTTGATCCATTTTTGATATTATGATGGATATTTATATTTAATTTAATTTACTTTGATACTTTTTTATTTATTTTCTTTTATTTTCTTTTGGAATGGCATTTTGTAATCAGGAAAATTGATTTCTTTTGATCCTTGGTTAGTAATTAAAAATGTTTTACCATTATAGTTACATTTTATCTGAGGTATACTTCCCTTTTTCCAAATCGGCTCAATTATTTTATAATACTCTACTAGTTTTCTTTTTTCATAACATGACTCATTATTGATTTTTATTCTCTTTTTTCTAAGAAACTTAAATGCCAAAATTACATACTTGTATTTATAATATTTAAACATTTTTACAATTGAAAAACATCTCTCTATTTGATCACTTGGAACATAAAGTGATTCTCCTGTACCGGATTTAGCTTCAATTGTCAACAGAATTGCTTTATTATTATTTACAGCTATTATATCAGGAAGACCCACACTAGAACCTCCAAGCCTTTTAGCAGTCCAATAACGAGTATTAAGTCTATTTACAATAGAATATTCATAATTGTATCCTCTACTTCTACGAATGTTGCCCACGTATTTTTCTATTTCATATTAAAACTTTATTTATATGTAATTTCTAGGGGGTATATTTTTCCATTATCTATTATCTTAAGTAGCTAATTAAAAAAAATCTATATTATGAATAATAAAACAAAATAACTATATGGCGTCTGAAAAAGTTAAGTTTTCACTTAAATCTATTCATAATGAATTACAATCATTAGAAAGCAGAAGAGAACATTTAATAAAAGAATCTCGAGATATTGTTATTTTATGTAGTCAATCTATTATATCAATTCATCAGGGCAATATACAAGAAAGTCAATTAAAATTAGATAAAGCAAAAAATCTCTATCTATCTCTCAAAACATTAGCTCAAGATGATCTTTCACGATATCTATCTATGTCTGAACAAGAGCTAGTGGAAGCCCACCTGTTAATGAATTTAGTAAAAGATGAATCTTTATCTGGAATGGAGGAGATTGGTGTTTCTAGTCAAGCATATATATTTGGTATTTTAGATTGTATTGGTGAAATAAAAAGAATGATCTATGATATGGTTAGATATGAGAAATATGATAAAGCAGAATCTCTTTTTATTGTAATGCAAGAACTTTACGGTGACGTTTATCCATTTGCTATATATGATAACATAATAAATGGTATTAGAAAGAAGCTTGATGTAAGTAAAATATTAATTGAAAATACGCGAGAATTAATAACTGAAGAATCAAGGCGTTTAATGCTGATTGGATCATTAAAGAAATTGAATGATACTCTTTGATTAATATGTAATAAATTTCTCTAAATTATATAGAATATAAAGTAAAGTTAATTAGAAACAATACTAAATTTTTCTCCATATTCTATGAGGGATAATGAAAAAGTAGAGAAAATATTAAACGATGTTATTCAAAAAGGAAGTAAGGTAATAACAGAAGAGGATGCAAAATCTATATTGTCTATATATGGAATTAAAGTTCCAGAATATTCCATTGTAACTACAGAATCTGAAGCTATATCCAAATCAAAGGAAATCGGCTTTCCACTTGTTGCAAAAATCGTATCAGATCAAATTCTACACAAGACCGATGTTAAAGGAGTTAAGGTTGGCTTGGAAAATGAAAATGCAGTTAGAGAAACCTTCTTGGATATGTATAACCGTTTGTCAAAAGATTATAGCGTAAAGGGAGTCCTTTTAGAAAAGATGGTTCCTAAAGGGATTGAATTAATAGTTGGCTTACAAAATGATCCTCAATTTGGTCCAGTAATAATGCTTGGATTGGGGGGAATTTATACAGAATTATTTAAAGATGTATCATTTCGAGTTCTTCCTATAACTAAAGAAGATGCATTAGAGATGATAAATGATTTAAAAGCTAAAGAGATCCTCAAAGGGTTTAGAGGAGCTCAAGCAATAAATTTAGAAATGCTATGTGATGCTATAATTAAAATAGGTAATTTAGGATTTGATATGGCCAAATATATTGATAGTGTTGATTTTAATCCAATTATAGTTTATCCTGACAACTACTATGTTGTTGATGCAAAAATTCTTCTCAAAACCAATCCTGATCAAAATATTGTCTCTAGCTCTGTTCCAGATTCTAGTTATATGGATGTCTTCTTCAATGCAAATTCTATAGCATTAATAGGAGCCTCTCCCGAAGAAGGAAAAGTCGGCAATTCTGTTTTAAAAAGTTTATCTAAATATGATTATAAAGGTAAAATATATCCCGTAAATGCAAAGGGTTATGATGAAATTCTAGGGCTAAAAGCATATAAAAATTTAGAAGATATTAATGAAAATATAGATCTAGTAATAGTCACCGTTGATTTAAAATTTGTTCCTTCTATATTGGAAACATGTGGAAAAAAAGGAATACATAATATGGTAGTTATTTCAGGAGGAGGAAAAGAATTAGGTGGAGAAAGAGCTGAAATAGAACAAAAAGTGAAAGAATTATCTTCTCAATTGAAAGTTAGAATAATTGGTCCAAATTGTATAGGTATATTTAATGGTGAAAATCGATTAGATTGTGCTTTTCAAGGACATGAGAGAATGCTTCGACCCAAGAAAGGCGATGTGGCTTTTCTATCTCAAAGTGGTACTATTGGAATTGCTTTTATGGAAACATCGGATTCTTTTGGAATGAGCAAAATGATATCTTACGGTAATCGTTCTGATGTTGATGAAGCAGATATGATTTGGTATCTGTCAGAAGATCCAAAGACAAGTGTAATTGGTCTATATGTTGAAGGTCTTGGAGATGGTAGAAAATTTATGAATACTGCCAAGAAAGCTATAAAAGAAAAAAATAAGCCTATTGTAGTTTTTAAAAATGGACGATCACAAAGAGGAGCTAAACAAGCAGCCTCCCATACAGGTTCTTTAGGAGGATCCTTTTCTGTTGTAAAAGGTGCATTTGATCAAGCTGGTATTATATCTGTAGATAGTTATGAAGAATTAACGGCATCATTAAAGGCTTTGACTTGGCAACCTATGCCTAAAGGGAATAAAGTGGCATTAGTTACCAATGGTGCAGGGCCAATCATTGCTGCAATAGATCATTTTGAAAGACTAGGATTAAAAATTGCTGATTTAAGTGAAGATACTAAAAGGAAATTTAATGAACATTATCCAGCAACCTATGTTATAGGTAATCCTCTTGATGTTACGGGTTCTGCCAACGCTGATGATTATAGATTCGCTATTCAAACATTTATGGATGATCCTAATATTGATATTATAATGCCATGGTTTGTTTTTCAAGACGATCCTCTTGAAGAAACTATCGTGAATATATTAACAGATTTTCAAAAACAAAAGAAAAAACCAATTTTATTGGGTGCTTTAGGGGGACCATTTACTCTTGAGATCTCAAAGAAAATAGAAGAAAATAATGTACCAGTATATCATTCAGTAATATCCTGGGTTACAGCAGCTGGTGTACTTGCAAAATGGTCTGAGCTACAAAATAAAATTCCAAATGTCTTATCTTAAGACAGGGAAAACTTATATTCTTTTTATAATATAGTAAAGTTATGGAAAGTACTCAACAATCACAAATAGTAACTGTTACTCCAAAAGCTGCAGAAAAAGTTAGTGAATTTATGAAACAAGAAGGAAAAGACAGTTTATTTTTACGTGTATATGTCACTGGCGGAGGCTGTTCTGGCTTATCTTATGGTATGGGCTTTGAAGAAAATTCTGAAGAAGATGATCTCGTTCTAGAACAAAATGGAGTCAAAATTGTAGTAGATAACTACAGTCAAAGATATTTGAAAGGAGCTAATATTGATTATATTGATAGTTTAATGGGTTCTGGATTTAAAATTAATAATCCAAATGTAACCAAAAGCTGCTCATGTGGTCATTCATTTTCTACCGAGTAATATAAAACCTTTTTTTTAATTCATTTTATAAAGTTATTATTATTGCTCAATTATTCAATAAGATTAGAAAAAATAATTATAAAAAAAAAGTATTCTATGGCCATAAACCTCTTATATTGATTGCATCAACGACCCTATTTATTGCAAGTAAGGTTGCAGCCTTTCGCATATCTACATTGTATTTATCATGAGTATCATAAACATCAAAGAATGATTTTGTTATGTTTATATCAAGTCTATTATTAACTTCTTCTTCTGTCCAGTATTCTCTTCTTAAATTTTGTAACCATTCAAAATATGATACAGTTACACCTCCTCCATTAGCAAGCACATCTGGAATTACTAGAATGTCTTTTTTGAATAGAATTTCATCTGCTTCAGGAGTTGTAGGACCATTAGCTGCTTCTGCTATGATCTTTGTTTCTATTTTATCAGCATTATTTTTAGTAATTTGGTTTTCCAAAGCTGCTGGAATGAGTATAGTACACTCTGTTTCCAGAAGTTCTTCATTAGAAATCGATTTTGCATTTTCAAATCCTGCCACAGTTCCAGTTTCTTTTTTAAATTTCATTAATGCATCCGCATCTATTCCATCTTTGTTAATTATTGCACCTTGAGAATCTGAAGCTGCTATCATCTTGGCACCTTGCTCTTCTACTAGTTTTGAAGCAAATTGTCCTGCGTTTCCAAAACCTTGAACTACAATTGTTGCTTGTTTCATGTCAATATTTATTTTTTTAGCAGCTTCTCTTACGGTATATGCCAAACCTCTTCCAGTTGCTTCATTTCTACCCAATGAACCACCAATTGCTATTGGTTTTCCAGTTATAACCTCTGGTTGAACATAATTACCTTTTAAAGTAGAATAAGTATCCATAATCCAAGCCATTTCTTTACCTCCGGTATATACATCTGGTGCAGGAATATCCTTGTATGGACCAATAATGTCAGATATGAGATATGCAAACCTTCTTGTCATTCTTTCTAATTCATTCTCTGACATCTGTTTTGGATTACAAATTATTCCACCTTTTCCACCACCATATGGAATATTGGCTATTGCACATTTCCATGTCATCCACATTGATAAAGCCTTAACCTCCTCTATTGTAACATCAGGATGATACCTTATTCCTCCTTTATAAGGTCCTCTCGCATCATTATGTTGAGACCTAAATCCAGTAAACACCCTTATCGAACCATCATCCATTTTTGTTGGAATAGAAACAGTTAGAATTCTTTTGGGATTGGATAATATCTGAAGCATTCCTTTGTCTAGGTTTAAAATATTTGATGCTTCTTCTAGTTGTGTTAATGCTACTTCAAACGGATTTATTTTTTCATTCAAATTTGATGAAGTCATATATTTTTATTCATAATGTGTTGTTTAATATTAGATAATAAATATATCTCTAAATATTATCACTTTGCATCTTTTTCAAAATATTAGAACGAAGTTGCTCATCAGGTATATTTACATATTCCATCTTAAGTGATGAAGCTATTTTTTCTAATTTCTCCCTTTCTGTTGATACTGGTCCTTGTATTATCTTACCGACATGCCAATTTTTTTCGTTATTATGACCATGAAATAAATCATTATTGACTTTAATTTGATTAACTTCTTTAAGAATATCATGCCTGGTTTTATTATATTCTCCAATTGCTTTGCCTATGTGTCTTGCCATATCTGGTAGTTTCTTTGAACCAAAAAGTAAAAAAATACTAATTAAACCAATTACTATCCATTCCGAGCCGCCTATTCCCATATTATATATTAGAAAGTTTATAATTTATTATTAATTGTATATTCTAGCTATTGGGTCTAAAATTGATGTTACATTATTATATAATTAAAATTACTTTAAAAAATTTTCATAAATATGGTAATTATGGATTTTTAGATTTGGGGATTGGTCAAAGCACTTATATTCGTGCCAATCACCCATAATTTTACTTTACAATAAACATGAGGTTATGGAATTGCCTAATACTGGTATAGTAAAATATCACGTAAAATTAAGTTTCGAGGTAGATGGACTCGTAGAAAAAGCTGACATAATAGGTGCTATTTTTGGACAAACTGAAGGACTGTTAGGACCTGAAATGAATTTGAATGAATTACAAAAGGTATCTAAAGTTGGTAGAATTGAAGTGAATGTAGATACAAAGTCTAATGTGGCAAAGGGTGATGCTCTTATTCCAATGAGTACTGACATTTCAACTGCTGCTCTTATAGCTGCTGCAATAGAAAGCATAGATAAAGTGGGGCCATTTCAAGCTAGGTTCATCTTATCTGGAATTGATGATATCAGGGCAATAAAGAAAAAAGTTATAGTTGATAGAGCAAAAAAAATTGTTCAAGAATGGGCAACTAAAACTATTAGCGAAGGTGAAGAAATGCTTAAAGATGTATATGATGCAAGTAAACCAGGTAAACTTACTACATTTGGAAAAGGACAACTCGCATGTGGAACAGGTGTATTTAATGCTGATTGGATTATTTTAGTAGAAGGTAGAGCTGATGTTATTAATCTCTTGAGAGCAGGATTTGATAATTCTATAGCTATAGAAGGTGCTAAAATTGATGAAAGTATTACCCATCTAACAGAAGGAAAAAAGGTTATAGCTTTCTTAGATGGTGATAGAGCCGGTGATTTAATTTTAAAAGAATTACATGGCTTAGTTAAAATAAATAAAGTATTTAGAGCTCCATCTGGAAGAGAGGTTGAAGAATGTACACCTTTAGAAATAACTGAAATATTAAATAATGCATTGGATGATTCAAAAGAAGACTCTTATTCATCTATTAAAAAACAACAGCCTATATTACAAAATAATAAAAAATATAATAAAAATGAAAGAGAGAAAACTGCTTTTCAGCAAACACAACCACAGTATAACCAATTTGAAACTTATCCAATTGCTAAAGAAGATAATGGATTACAAAATGATAATGAATCAAAGTCAGTAATTAAAAACCTATATTCTCAAATCAATGAAACTTTAGAAGCAATTATTTTAGATAGTTCAATGAATACTGTTATGAAAGTTCCAGTATCGGAGATTGTTAAAAAACTTTCAGATTCATCTGGCGGTAAAATTTTAATTCTGGATGGAATAGTTACACAAAGATTGATTGATGCTTCTGATAAAGCTGGTATAGAACAAATCATAGGGCATAGATTGGCTGATATAAAACGTAATTCATCTATTAAAGTAAGTACATTCAATCAAATGGGCTTACTATAATTATTTTATGAATACTATTAGCTTTCAACATGTACTAATTCTCTCAGAATTATTGTTGTCTGGAGCAAAGAATAACTTTATTGAATTAACAACTAACGAAATAGCACAAAAAATAAATCGATCACAACAATTAGCTTCAAAAGAATTACTTGATTTAGAATTTTTAGGATATATAAAAAGAAATAAGAAAAGTAAAAAATATGCTATAAAGGTTACAGAAAAAGGTTATCAAGAAGTATATAATTTATTTTTGTTTTTAAAAGCTGCTATAGAATCTTTTAAATACGTTATTGATTTTGAGGGTCATGTTATATCGGGTATGGGAGAAGGTGCATATTATATGTCCTTAAATGGTTACAAAAAACAATTTAAAGAAAAATTAGGTTATCAACCTTATCCTGGAACTCTTAATATAAAATTAAATTCAACGTTATATGTCGAGGCAAAAAAGGAGATGTTAAAATATCCTTCAATATTGATTGAAGCATTTAGTGACCAATCAAGAACTTTTGGGTGGGTAAAATGTTATCCTGCTTACATTAATGATAGTGCCAATATAAATTCATCTATTTTGATATTAGAACGAACTCATTATGATGATTCTATAATGGAAATAATAGCTCCATTTTCAATTAAAGAACAGTTTTCATTAAAAAATGGTGATTATGTCAAATTGAAAGTTAAAATGAATTATCCAATAACAAATTAAAATTATATCTTGTAGAATGAATCTCCTAATTTTTGCTTTAATTCAGAACTCTTGATATTTGGAATTGGAGTATTTAACCTTAATATTCTAACATTGATGTTCCTTTTCTTACAGTTTTCTGAAATATGACTTTCTGTATGAGATTGATCATAACCTAATGCGATAATATCAGGTTTTACATATTCAACTGTATCAAATAGTGTTCCTTCCTTTCCTATTAATGCCAAATCTACAAAACTTAATGAAGAAACCATTTCCTTTCTTAAGTTTTCATTATGCAATATTATTCTATTTTTTTTAATTTTTGTAGCTGTAGATGCGGTTGCAATTACTACTACTAAAAGATCCCCGTGTAATTTTGCTGTCTTTAGGGTAAATATGTGACCAGGATGTAAGATATCAAAAACACCACCCACAAGAACTACCTTTAGAGTTTCTCTACCTAATGAATTGAGTTTATATCGTTCATTATTAATTTTTTCTATGAATCCTAAATCAATTAATCCTGTTATTCTTGATTCAAAAAATTTTTTATCTATTTGATATTTCTCTTGTAAATATTCTAAAAATGATTTTGATGGATCTAAATTATTTACATATATTGCTTTCAAAATAACTTTATCTAATGATTTCAATTTTCTCCCAAGGTTAGTTGAATATGAAGATTCATAAAATATATATTCGTTTTAGAGGAAAAATAGTTATATTTATATTCTAACTCGCTTGTTTATCTTTAATCTTTGGTTATTTATTACAATAAATGAATATCTCATTATTACTATTACTATTATTATTATTCTATTTACCATTTCAAACAATTTTGAAAAATAATTAATGAATTCAAAATCCTTATCTCAAAATACTTTTATAAGGTTATATATATTTAATACTAAGTTGGTCAAATTTTGTCCTGAATGTGGTGGAGAATTAAAAATGGATTCATCTACAAAAAATTTTATTTGTAAAAGTTGTGGTCTCTATGCTTCCAGAGACAAAATTGAGGAATTAAAAGATAAATCACAAATTAATTCTTTTGATTCGAAAAAAAGAATGCATGATGATTATTTAGATTGGTGGCAATCCTCGAAAAAAGAAAAACAAAGAAATTAATTAATTTGTAAAAATTAAAAGAATTCTTTAGTTTTCTGATTAATTTCTTTATGTAATGAGATCATCTGTTCTTCCTTTCTAGTTCTTAAAACTGTTATTAACTCTGTTTCTTTTATATAATTAATTGATAATATTCTATTTACAATTATATCTCTCATATCGTCTAAATTTTTAGATCGAATTTTGATTATCAAATCAAATTTGTCATAGATCTCATGTATTTCTAAAATTTCATCAATTTCCATAAGACTTTTTGTTGTTTCCTCTGTTTTTCCCTTTTCTATTTTTAAATTAATAAATGCTAAATGATCATAGCCAAGCAAATTATTATCTACAAAAATAGTAAATTTTTTAATAACGCCTAAAGCCAATAGTTTTTTGACTCGTGTATGTATAGTTGCATCTGAAATTCCAATTTGTTTAGCTAATTCTACAAATGGTAATGAAGAATTTTTACTTAAAACATCTAAGATTCTACAGTTAATGTAATCTAATAAAGTTGGCTTAATATTCATGATTCTCTTGTTAAATTATAAAATAGATTAATATTAATTTGATCATAATTAATCTAAAATATTATTTATATACATTCGAGTTGTAAAATAAGTCTAATAGTTAATCAAACAATAGTAAATTAGGCCCTAGTTTGAATTAAATATTATCAATACTAAAAAATTTGTATAAATATGCAACAACATGTCATATGTTCAAAATGTCAAAATAAACAGGGTGTGTATTTTCGACAATATTCTGGTGAGTATCTTTGTAGATCATGTTTTATCTTTTCTATTGAAGAAAAAGCATCTAGAACTATTTCAAAATTTTCAATGGTTAATTTTGGAGATAAAATTGCAGTAGGTGTTTCAGGTGGTAAAGACAGTCTTTCCTTATTATTAGTTTTAAAACATCTCTTCGAGAGAAAGAAAACTAATGATCTTATTGCAATTACAATAGATGAAGGAATTGCTGGTTATAGAGATGAATCTCTAAAAATAGTTAAAGAATTTTGTTCTAGATTAAATATTAAAAATGAGATTTTTAGTTATAAAGAACTATTTGGAATGGATATGGATGAATCTATGTCAATACGTCCATCAGAAAAAATGACTTCGTGCTCTATCTGTGGTACCTTTAGGAGAAGAGCTATCGATATAGCTACAAATTATGTAGGAGCAAATGTTATAGCAACAGGACATAATCTTGATGATCAACTTCACTCATTTATAATAAATATTATTTCAGGAGATGTAAATAGAATAGGATGGACATATCCGGAACCCATTTATTATGGTACACAAAAAATAAAAAAAATTAAACCGTTCATAGAAATTTATGAACGAGAAATAGTTTTTTATGCACTTCAACAAAATATTCCATTTCAATCCGAACAATGTCCCTACCAAGATGAAAGTATTAGGAGTGAAATCAGGGAATTCTTTAATTCTTTAGAGGAAAATAGGTCTGGTGTTAAATATAATACTTTTAATTCTTTTTTGAAAATATCCAAGATATTAAAAAATAATGATATTTCATTTAAAAATAAATGTAATATTTGTGGATGTGAATCAACTAGACCTGTTTGTTCCGTCTGTAACAATCTAAAAATTTTAAAAAATAATAATAAACAAATATAATTAATATGAGAAAAATAAAAATTGCAGAGGCAGGGAAGATCTAAGTGCTAGCCCTGCCCTTCTCTAGAAATTGATTTGTCTGCTAGGATCAGTAGCTATTAGATAATCCCTTGGATAGAAATCTTCTGTCTATCAAATTGGAATAAAATTAAGCTGAATTGGATAGATATAAGCAGCAAACCATTTGAATCTTTGATCTTGACTGTTAATTTTCGTAATGGATCAGGTATGAGAGGGAGCAATCCTAAGTAGCATAATTATGATGATTTGTTTAAGTAGTGCATTGTATGCGCTATGAGATTGAGATTTTTTATCCAAGGTGATACTAATATCTGGTTTTGCATTGATATAATGATAATTTTACAATAGTCTAGGTTGTAAAAACTAAACTAATTTAAAAAATGATGGGCTTAATTTTTATAGCCAGTGACGTAGCCTTAAGAAATCATCAATAGGTTCATTTTTTAAAATCTTAATTAATGCTTCAGCTTGTGGTACAGAAAGTAATGGTCTACTAAAATGATTGTCTATAGCTATTCTTGGACAAGCAACTTGAATAAAAGCATCAATTCCTTTAAAATTTCTTAATCTTTCTTCCGTAATTTCTGTTAATGCAAATAATTGTATTTCTTTTGCAAAGGCTTCAAGAGACTTCTTTAAATTTAGGGCTTTTATCTTTGCAAATTGACCCTCCTTTAATCCGATGATTATTCCAATTTTTTTTGCTTCTTGTGCTTTATAAATTGATAGAATAGCTTTCTTTTCCATAGTTCTTGCCTTGTCATTTACTTGTTGAAATTCATTAAAATATGGGTCTAGCATAAAAGTAGGTTTTTCTGTTGACATTGCAATACTAACAGAATGAAAGATACTTTGGCCTAAAAAAACATAAGCATCAATTCTCTTTTGTATATTATATGCTGGATAAAATTCACAGCCAAAAACTTGGCCATCATTTAATTGTCCTTTACCATCGCCAATTACTATTTTAAAGCCATGATTTTCAAGTATTTTTTTTGAAGGTTGTATTTGATCTAAATGTTGGCTATCTGTAACTATACCTAGTGTTTTATATTCTCGATTTCTCATCTCTTTAGCAAATTTTTCTACTATCAAATCGAATTTTACATCATCATATGCATTGATCATAATTACTTTTTTATCGAAAGTTTCCATAGAAATTGTATGACCAATATTAAATAACAAATCTGCACCTAACATATCTACAGCATGGGTATTGAGATCACAAGATCCCCAACAAGTATCACCTATAATATAGGCTGGAATATCAAATAGTTTCATAATTTTTTTCCCTGTCTCTTGCATCTTTGGGAATAAGGCCTCAGGCCCATTTAACGCTACTGATACTGGTGTTCTTTTTCTGATTACTTCAAAGATTTTATCTTCATCAATGGAAATCAATCAACAATCACATTAAACTTCATAATACCTCCAATATTATTTTTCCAGATATATATTAATATTCTCATTTACTATAAATATTTAGAATAGTAATAATAGAGATACATATCATAGAAATGAAAAATGACATACATTGGAGATGTTCATATTGATACGAGTTCTATAAAAATTATCGGAATAGTAAATGTTAGTCCTGAATCTTTTTATAAAAAATCAATAAAAACTGGTATAGATGAAATTTCTTCTTATGCAAAAAAGTTAGAGAATGATGGAGCCGATATTATTGATATAGGTGCAATGTCAACGGCTCCATATCTAAATACCATGATTTCGTCAGATGATGAAATAGTCAGATTAAAAAAAGCTATTAAAATAATAAAAGAAAATTGTAAACTTCCTATATCTGTAGACACGCCTAGATCCATAGTAGCTGAAGAGGCCATAAAGATGGGAGCACAGGCGATAAATGATGTTTGTGGGCTAAAATATGATCGGAAAATGGCAGAAATTGTATCAAAATATAATATTCCTATTATAATAGGGGCGTATGAAAAAAATCCTCATAAACTTCTAAAAGGCAAGTCGTTCTCAACGAAAAAAATCCTGCGTGATAGTATAACAATCGCACAAAAAGCCGGAATTAAGAAAACTAATATTATAATAGATCCATCAATAGGTTTTTTTAGAAAAGAAAGTAATAATCCTTTTTTTACAAAAATAACAAAAATACCATGGTATCTTCGGGATATAGAAATTGTATCTAATTTGAAGGAACTCTCTTATCTCTCTTTACCTATTTGTATTTCTATTTCAAATAAATCTTTTTTGGGAAAACTGTTGAGTCTTACGATGGATGAAAGACTTATTCCATCTTTGATAATGGAAGTTATTGCTATTATTAATGGTGCTACTCTTATTCGAACCCATAATGTTAAGGAAACAGTGTTAGCATTAAACACTCTACAACTGATATATTAGTATTATTCTATTGCTTATTATAAATTTTAAAACTACTACTTTAGAGTTCATTGGTTATTGAATTTAGAATGATGCAAAACTTATAATTCTTCCTTATTTTAATAATAAAATGAAATATTGAATATTAGAGAAGGTCTAACTTTTGATGATGTATTACTAATTCCTAAACGTTCTCCAATTATATCTCGATCCCAAACTAATTTAAAAACTAGATTATCAAGAAATATCAATTTAAATATTCCTGTTATCAGTGCCAATATGGATACAGTAACTGAATCAGCTATGGCAATAGCATTAGCAAGAGAAGGAGGTATTGGAATTATACATAGGTTTATGACAATACAAGATCAAGTAGATGAAGTATTAAAGGTTAAAAGATCTGAATCCGTAATGATAGAACAACCCTATACTATTAGTATAGATTCATCTGTAGGCTATGCAAAAAAAATCATGCGTGATTTTGGAATATCTGGTCTGTTGGTAGAAAAAGACAAGAAATTGGCAGGAATCATTACTAAAAGAGATCTTCTATTCGAAACTAATTTTGAGAGTAATGTTTCTTCAGTGATGAGTAAAGATGTAGTTTTTGCTGAATTAGGAACTACCATCGAAAAAGCTAAAGATATTTTGCATAAGAATAGAATTGAAAAATTACCTATAATTGATAAAGATAAACAAATCTTAGGGTTAATAACAAGTAAAGATATTTTAAAAATGGAAGAATTTCCAAATGCTTCTAAAGATAAAAAAGGGCGTTTGTTGGCTGGAGCTGCTGTTGGGGTTAAAGGTGATTATTTAGAGAGAACTGAAGCATTATTGGAAGCAGGTGCAGATGTTATAGTTGTTGATATAGCTCATGGTCATAGTGACAATGCAGTAAATTGTGTCCATTTAATAAAAAAAGCGTTTAAAGATTGTGAATTAATAGCAGGTAACATAGCTACTGGCAAAGGAGCAGAGGATTTAATTAAAGCTGGTGTAGATGCTGTAAAGGTAGGAGTAGGTTCAGGATCAATTTGTATTACTAGAGTTATTACTGGATCTGGTGTTCCACAATTAACTGCAATTCTTGATAGTGTAAAAATATCTAAAGAATATGAAGTTCCTGTAATTTCTGATGGTGGTATTAGAAATTCAGGTGATGTAACCAAAGCACTTGCAGCAGGTTCTTCATCTGTAATGGTGGGAAGTCTATTAGGAGGAACTGATGAAAGTCCTGGAAAAACACTTGTTAAAAATGGTAAAAAATATAAAATTTATCGAGGAATGGCCTCTTTTTATGCTTCATTGGGAAGAAAGTATCGTGAAAAAGGAGAACAAATAGAAACCGAGGATCTTAATGATTACGTACCTGAAGGTGTAGAAGCAATGGTGTCCTATAAAGGAAGTGTAGTAGAAATTATCCGTCAGTTAGCAGGAGGTTTGCGTTCTGGATTAAGTTATTGTGGTGCAAAAACCATTAATGAAATGCAACAAAACGCTGAATTTGTACGAATTACTACCGCTGGCTATATTGAAAGTCAGCCTCATGACGTTAATGTTATGTAGATAATTTATTTTTTTGCTATATGAATTAATTTGAATTATTCTAATTTAGTTATATTCTTATATCTTTATAATAGTCTATTTAAATAGAAACTTTTATTTTTTTAATAAAAAATAAATCTATTAAATTATATACTGTAACTTTGAATAATATTATATTGTCTATTGATGTAACTGTGCAAGTATTAAAGGAAAATATTGGAAAGAACATAGCAATTAAACTAAAAGGTGACAAAGTAGTTAAAGGTATATTAGAAAAATTTGATCAACATATGAATCTTGTCCTAAGTGATGCTACAGAATATAAAGCTGAAGAATCTACCAAATTAGGAAATCTGCTTCTTAAAGGAGATAATATCATAATAATCTCTCCACAAGAATAATACAAAAATAGTTTCTTTTTCTTTACGATGATTATGAATTATTATTTTCTATCTATTATTTTGTCGGTGCGTGGACTTTGGTCTTCATCTCATGTTATACATGATCAGTTCGCCCATCGATTGCCACGCACCGATAGTAATACTGATAGATATTCCGAAAATTAAACTGTGTGAATTATAATTATTTGTTTACTTGCATCAACTGTAACTTTGGTATTATTATCTACTGATTTAAAACTTGAGCCTGTTCCATCTACAAGAGGTATATTTGATATTGCACATCCTGATGCAGTTATAATGTCACATCTATTAGTACAAATAATTGCCTTTGGACTGACACCATTGATTTTTAATGAATAAAATATATAAGCTCCTACACTACTTCCAATACAATTAGGTAGAATAAGAATTCTATCTTTAACTGTTTGATTAAATAAATCATGATCTCTATCTTTTATCCTTCCAGTTTTTGTATCTAACATGGAGAGCATATTAAGTGGTCTATTTGATAATAATGCTAAACCATTTGCCTTTCCGCCAACAATTTTTTTACAATTTATCTTTATCATGGAAGAAATTATTCACAGTATTCTTTTGTTATGGTTTTCATATCTTTCAAAGAGACATCTATTCTGTTTGAATGTTTCATATAATATGCACATTTGATACTATTAGTTACAATTGAATCATAATTGTTTTTTGTTATTAATGGTGTTAAACATGTACAGGAATCACAAATAATGTCTGCGCCTGCATTCCTTAATTTTTTTATTATTTCATTATTACATTCCATTTCTGCTACAGAACGAGGACAGAATATTTTACATGGTTTTCTAAATTTTTTTCCTTCTATTGAATGAACAAGCAGATTCAATTCGTCTATGCCTAATTGAGGGCTTCCAAAGACTATTAGTTCTCCCTTTTCAGCAGTATTTAAATCATCTTTTACTTGATTAATCTCTGTTTTTCCAAAAGAAACTCTTTCACAATCCTTATTTGTATTATTATTAAACATTCCACCTCTACCTGATGTTCCAATACCTGCTGAAAGGGCTTTTGCCTTGACAGTATCTAAATTTTCAGAATTAATATCCAATCCTATACAACTTTCATTAGTTGTTTTTCCAGCAAAATAACCTAATAGTCCAAAATCTGATTCTGTTTCGATATTTATCTCTGGTTGAATACTAATTTTCGGCTTTCTAAGATTATCAATTAATAAATCTGAGTACGGTGTCTTTCCAGTGATTGCACCTGCTAATGAGCTTAGAGCACTCTCTTTGTTTGTTTTAATTCCTAATATTGAATTTACAAATACTGCAGCATTACTTTCTGCAAAACTAACTATCTCTCCTTTATTTGGCAGATCAAAAATTTCATAAGGTATACATGTGAAAGAAGGTTTTATACCTAAAGATATATAAGAATTTATAATTGACATTTGATTTGATTTAAAATAATCTGAAAGGTTATTGTCTTTCTTAGAGTCAAATCCCATGGGGTTTAGAGTTGTTGTGACTTTAACTTTATCTTTTTTATGGAAACCTGAAAGAAATTTTACACCGGCTTCTCCTATTGTATTAAAATTAACTCCTGAAATGTGAGCCCATTTTATAGGAATTAGTTTTGTTGCATTATTAGCATTTCCTAATGCAACAAGTATTTTATAAGATAACTCTAATCCTTCTCCATATTCTCCTTTTAACGCCATCTCTTCTTGTCTTGTTAGTTCCATTAAGTAAATTCACAAACAAATTATATATTGTCCTTTAAAAGTTCTTATAATAAATATTTAAAAATATAAATAATAAGTAGTTTTATTTAAAATGCATTAACAAATAGTCTATTAATAAGTTGTTAATTATATAATTTGTGCAATTTGTAACCTGGTTTCCGTATTATCAAGATATTAGAAAAAAAATGGGATATAGTACCGAAGAAGATCAAAAAGCTGCCTATATCCTGTCAAATTTGATAAAACGAAAATTTCTTGATCCTAAAATGTTGGCTAAAAAAATTAGAGGTAAACGAGTCTTAGCTATTGGTGCTGGACCCAATTTAGATCTTTATACTTCTTTTATCAAGAAAAATAGATCATTCGTTAAAATAGTTGCAGATGGTGCAGTGAAGTTTTTAATAGAAAATAATATTAAACCTGATATTGTCGTCACAGATTTAGATGGCGATCCACGTTTTTTGGTAAAAGCAGAAAAGCTTGGGGCAATTATGGTGATTCATGCACATAGTGATAATGTAGATTTAATGAGAAAATATCTACCTAAGTTTAGAAAAATTATTGGTACGACTCAAGTAATGCCTGTTGAACATGTATATAATTTTGGAGGATTTACTGATGGCGACAGATGTGTTTTCCTCGCAGAAGAATTTGAAGCAAAAGATATTGTATTAGTTGGAATGTTATTTGATGATAGTATTGGGCCATATTCTAAAGAGATAATAGATAATGTTAAAGTTAAAAGAGAAAAACTACAAATTGCAAAAAGACTTTTACAAGTCCTTGCTAAAAATACAAAATCAAATCTTTTTGATACTTCTAAGAAACCTGTAATTGGCTTTAAATATTTTAAAATTACGCCTTAAGTTTTAAAATTAGTCAGTCTCTTGATTGTAATTGAGAAATAATATTCAAATAATGTTTTCTTATTCAGTCATAAAATTAATCATTGTTGCTGATATTATTTAATAGAGATCTTAATGGCAGTTAAATCAATAACTTTTAGAATTGTTTAGAGGAACATGAAGAGTCTATTAATCAGATATTTGGAATAATTGCAGAAAGAATATTGATTTACCTATAAATACTTTAATAATCAATGTTTAAATTATTCTTAATTTAATAGTTTGACTCTATAATATTAAGTAAATACCTAATTTAGTAATTGATTGTAAAAACAACTTTATATTCTTTCATTACATTTTAAATTGAATGTTAAATTATTCAGAAGAAGATATTAAAAATGCTGCAGAATTAAGAGACTGGATATTAAAACAGATTTCTGATAAGCAGGAAGAAATAGATCGACTTAAACGCCTTCTTCTACTTATTGATAATTTATTAAAACAAGGAAGCTTTAAACCTGCATCTAAACTAGAACGTACAATAAATCATTCAGAAAGTTCTACTATTAACGAAGGACAAGATCCCGTTATTCCCAATAAATCTACTATGAAAATGGAAAATAAAAAACATAATTCTATTAATATAAATGAAAACGTTTCTATGTTTACAGAAACAAGGGATCTTAAGAGACTCAAAGATAATTTATTATTAGCAAAAGTAAATATTTCCTCACAAACAATTGAAATAACTCCAGAGAAAGGATTATCATTCAATATTGATACTCCTCCATTTAAATCATTTTTTATAAAAAGGATCCTAGAAGGAATGATTAGTCAGGATCGAACAAAAAATCGTCAAAAACAAATTTCTAATCAAGATCTTTTAAATTATACTATTGATGAATATGAAGGAAGAATTAAAAAGATAGTTATAAATAATTACAGAGAAAAAGAAAGACTTGCCGATATTATTAATACATCTGCATGGGTTTTTACAAGAATGTTAGAAAAAGATAATAGTCTTGGAAGTAGGACCTAAAATGGATAAAATAATTGTTCTAGATTTTGGATCTCAATATAGTCATCTTATATGTAGAAGAATACGAGAGGCGAATGTTTTTTGTGAAATTTATCCTTATAGTCTAACATCAGAACAAATAAAAAAACTTTCTCCTAATGGGATAGTATTTTCTGGAGGTCCAGCAAGTGTATATACTGAAAATTCCCCAAAACCTGATAAAAAAATCTTTGAGCTAGGAATTCCAATTTTAGGAATATGTTATGGACACCAAATAATCGTTGATAATTTCAAAGGAAAGGTTAAAAGATCCAATACTAGAGAATACGGAAAAGCAATTTTGACAATAGATGACAAATCAGATCTTTTTAAAAACTTTGACGGAAGTATACAATGTTGGATGAGTCATGGAGATACAGCAGAAAATATTCCTATGGGATTTAAAGTATTAGCTCATACAGAAAGTTCTTTCTCTGCTGCCATTGGAAATCAAGAAAAAAAATTCTACGGTATTCAATTTCATCCTGAGGTTATTCATACTGAACGTGGTTTTGAAATTTTGAAGAATTTTTCTATCCTTATTAGTAAAGCAAAACCTGAATGGGATATCATGAATTTTATTGAAAATACTATTGAAAATATAAAGGAAAAAATAGGTAATGATAAAATATTATGCGCAGTTAGTGGAGGAATAGATTCTACTACTGTAGCAGTTTTATTGAATCGTGCAGTTCATGATAATTTGCAATGTGTCTTTGTTAATCATGGCTTGCTTAGATATGAAGAAGAATCTCTAGTAGTGAATCTTTTAAAAAAAATAGGTCTAAATGTGCTCTATATAGATGCTTCTAAGAGATTTTTAACTAAATTAAAAGGTGTAACCGATCCAGAAGAAAAAAGGAAAATAATAGGTCGAGAATTTATTAATGTTTTTCAAGAAGAGGTGAAGGAAAAAGAACAATTACAATGGTTAGCACAAGGAACCTTATATCCAGATGTCATAGAAAGTGGTATTTCTGTAGGGCCCGCATCAATAATAAAAACTCATCATAATGTAGGAGGCCTTCCCACAATGCTTAATCTTAAGGTATTAGAGCCTTTAAGATATCTTTATAAAGATGAAGTTAAAAAAGTTGCCAAAATTCTAGACGTTCCTGATGAACTTTTAAATAGACACCCGTTTCCAGGCCCAGGTTTAGCTGTTAGGATAATAGGAGAAATAACACCAGAGAAAATAAGAATTTCAAAACATGCAAGTAAAATTGTTGAAGATGAACTCATTAATGCAAATTTATACAATTCTGTATGGCAAGCCTATGCTTCCGTAGGTGATGATAAAGCTGTAGGAGTAATAGGAGATGGACGTCTATATGGGAATATTGTGATTATAAGAGTAGTTAACTCAATAGATGCAATGACTGCAGACTGGACAAAACTTCCCTACCTTGTAATGGAAAGAATGAGTAATAGAATTACAAATGAAGTAGATGGAGTGTCTTGGGTAACCTATGCAATCTCAAGTAAACCTCCATCAACCATAGAACCACAATAATTTGAATTTTGTTTTTATGAATGTTTGAATTTTATATGTATAATTAACCGAGAATATAGTTAATGTTAAATAGCTTTTTTTAATACTTTATTTCTTAAATATAAAGATTTTCCAAATAGATTTATAGTTATATTATGCTCCTTCACTTTAGATGGCTTATTTAGTATTTATTACCGCATTAATGTAACTTAAATTGTTTATTATTAAAAAGAGGGAGTTTGCTTTTAGAGTATTTTCTCGTTAATTTAAACTGATATTGATTTAGTTAATTAAAAGTTGTTTTTCTTGTATTTCATCTTTGATATTTGATGATGATGATGATGATCATTATTCCTTGCTTGGATTGTATCTTTTTCTTAGGTTTTAAATATATTTTCTTTTTATCTTGTAGATTTTTTATAGCTACTTTAAATTTCCATATTTTTGTAAATCATCTATTAAATTTTGTTTATACATAGGTTTATCTTTGTATATACGAATACCAGCCATTGAAATAATTTTATCCATCACTATAATATCATCTTCATAAATTCCTACATTTGATAACTTTTCTAAACTTTGAACAACTTTTGGATATGAATTATATCTTTCTTTTTCTTTTATTAACTGCAATTCTAAATTTTTTAATTTCATTTTTTAACCTATCTTTTTCCTTTCTTGACCCAAGTATTTCATCATAACTTTTGATATCATCAAAAAATTCTTTTTTTATTTGTTCAAAAGTTTTATTCTCAGTATTATTTTCTCTACCAATTTCCATTAAAGTACCATATAAATTTATTAATTCATTTATTCCGAAATCCATTCTTTCCAAATCTTCGGCGATATCTGATTTTATTCTGTAAGAATCTAGCAATCCTTTAGGAGAGTTTATCTCTTGATTCAATAGATTCAGTTCATCTTTCTTTGCTTCTTCTTCTTTTTTATAAAGTTGTATATAGTATAGTAAATTATCATAATCTCTAATTAATTCTAGAACCTTGGTAACATTATAATTCTCCTTTGCTATTCCTTTTACGCAATCAACAAACTGGCCTAAATTTTCCATACTTATACCATATTTACCCAATTCAAATTTTGCTGTAGAAAATATTCTATAATGTCTAGTCATTTTTTCTGTAATTTTAGACAATCTGTGTATTTCTTGCTCTTTTTCTTTTTGAGTATCTTCTAATTCATTTATTTTTTGATACAAATTTTGATTAGAAATCTCTAATTCTTCTTTTTCCTTTTTCTTCTCTTTCAGAAATTGAGGTATTTGAGATAATGGTAATTCATTCGAAAAATTAACGATATCATAAATATACTAAAGACTTTTTGAATTGTTAAATTGTGTCCTTGACATTTCAAGTAGATCTCTTTTAAAAAATAAGTAATTCCGTCTTCTAATTGATCTTCTTGTATTCCATATTTTTTTACAATCATTATAATTCTAAAACCTTTAACACAATCACTTACAGATAATCCATTTTTCTTTAATTTTACTGCTAATACTCTCAATACATTGGCCTTTTTAAGACCAATTCCATTGCTCCACTCTTGAACAATATTATAAACAGTTCCACTGCCAATGTTATGTTTTACAGCAATATTTTCCCTAGTTTCTCCATCAAGCCGGTCTCCAATTACAGATATTTTTTCATCTGGAAATATAATTCTGGGCATATTGTTACTTTAAGTTAATATATTTAAAGATGAGTCAAAATAGTCAAAAAAACTGTCAAAATAGTCAGATAAGACAGATATATACTATATCTATATAACATATAACCGTCGGTATTATCTTTATGATAAGCAAATTTACAATTATTATATTAATTGCTAAATAATTTTTTTATCTTTATCTAATAAAATGTATTTCTAGAAAATCTTTGAATTGATTTGATATATGAATTTTTTTATATGATAGAAGATAATCTTTCAATAAATACCAATTCTTAAATAAATAGAATCAATATAATTTTAGAATGTTGTTAAAGTTAGAATAAGATTCAGATTTAGATAATTTTTAATTGAAATCATTAAACTGCATTTATTGTTTTGTATTATTATTCATTACTT